>JAABUK010010071.1_pt1 | contig 12686 bp, 23 predicted proteins | sample 5559141 | NCBI WGS metagenome assembly JAABUK01 (sample SAMN10711869, study PRJNA513367) | rock metagenome | isolation source: Antarctica rocks | place: Antarctica: Victoria Land, Pudding Butte nord | collected 2016-01-03
AAATGATACGAGAGATACGGCAAACGTGCTTCATGGCGTCCTCAAACAGCACAAGGTCCATCACAGCATTGGTCTCGTTGTACTCATTCAGAGCCTGCACAGCACAGCCATCATGAGCAGTGATGTTGTTGATTTCTGTTGTCTTGGTTGGAGCCAAGATGTGTGGCACAACCAAGACACAATCATTGTAGCCAAGCAGACCAGGTGTTTATCAATGTCGTGACTGCACAGCCAGAAAATGCTAGTGACAAGCAAGGTGCTGACCTCCATGAGAGTCTTGTAGAGGTCCTTGAACTCTGTAACCTCGTTGTAAACCTTGTCACCCAGACCACGGGCAAAGTGGCAGAAGATGAGAGGCTTAGCATCCGCCTTCTTGTAGTAGTCATCAATGTCAGAAACATTGAAGTACTTCTTGGCAATGATGACTGCGTTCTTGTTGTAGTTGGTCAGATCCTACATGGGGGGCAGCAACAGTCAGCCTCACATCAAGCGAGGTCTGCTGGGACATAAGACTGCTGACAATCTAATGTTCAAGGCACAGTATAACATCACAGGCCAGCTTGCTGCAGACCTCAGCTTGCAACACGGTGGTGGACAGCAAATGTACAATGGCTTTGCTTGTGCATGCGCACTTAAGCACAAGCGTTCTGTGGTCAGCAATAAAATCAATAATACTACTAATGATAACACTGTCCAGCTCATGATGAGCTAGGTACATGCAGGACAAGTCTTGTCTCTCCAGATCAGCCTGTCATGTGCATCCCTACAAGGCCTACTAGCAAGAGGACATACCGCAGCAGATACCAGTCTGTCAGCATACACACGCTCAGACTCATGGAGCCACAGCCGTGACAGCTTGGTCACATTGTTGAACTGCTCAGGCGTGGACATCAGCAAACCCTGGAAGACGTTGGCCAGATGGCGCACAGTGAACTCATAGTGGAAGTTGACTGCAGTCTTCCTGAAGGTGCCTGCCACCTTCTCATGCAACGCCAAGGCAGCCTGCAAGATCTTGGTGCCCATTTCCTGCAGAGCCCAGAATCACGTCAAGCAACATCTGCGCTTGTAAATGCAGTCTTGACAATGTCAGGTTTCCTGCAGAGGCCAGAATCACATCAAGCAACAACTGCGCACATGTTGATGCGGCCTTGACAATGTCAGGTTTCCTGTAGAGGCCAGAATCACATCGAGCAACAACTGCGCACATAACAATGCAGCCTCAACATTGTCATGTTGTTGCTAGAGTAGCTTTGACAGCATAGGGCAAAGTCTGAGAGCGGGCAGCTGAAGCTTGAGTGCATGCATGGCAGATGTGTTTAGCTTGCAATCTGGCATGAGACATCACGCATGTTGCAAGATGGTGTATGACCTGCACATCTGCTGAGAACTTCTTGAGGTGACCAGTGACAAAGGTGCCATAGATCTTCATGAGGGACTCCTGCCCTGGGAACTCCACAGCCAGGGTCATGAACAGACGCTGCAAGCGAGGGTTCACCACAAAAGACCCAGCTGTGGGGTTCATGCACGCCACATACCTGCAGAGGCATGCCAAACTGTCAGCACATACAGAACACAGCACAAAGGTCATGCCAATTATGCAGGGTACAGCCTCAGTACATGCCAGAATAGTAAACAGACTTGGCAGTATGCAATGCGATACAGCTGTGAGAAATGCATCACACTAGACAGCCAGGCAAGCTTGCTGAAGCGCTTTGCTGCAGTCACAGCTCAACAGCTGTGTTGTCAAGGGTACACGCAAAGGTGCATCAACTTGACTGCAGCTGAGATGACACTTACTGGGTATTGTTGATGTTCTTTTGAGTCAGCTTGGCACGGTCAAACCAGTGACCCCAGCCCAGATGCTGGCGGATGAGGGAGATGGGCATGGCTGTCTCATATGGGTCCAGCTTGGGCATGTTCAGATCATCCACAAAGTAGACCAGCTGCTTGGTGCCTGGAGGCCCATAGTTGATACCAGCCTACATCACAGCAAATGACACAGTCACATTGGCTGGTGCTGCTCAGGCACCAACAGTGGTCTGCCTATCTGCTGAATTGTCTTATTAGCAGCTTGTGCACTTGCCTCCAAAAAGCAGACTGCAATTCACAGTCATGTCCAGCATCAGGAATTTCAGGACTTTCTGGCAGAAAGAAATGCTGGTTGTTGCACCTTAGTGAGTGCAATGCTGGATCTTGCAGCAATGTGTTAGAACTACAATGCATGGTTTGATGCCAGTGCACTTACCTTCTTATCCAGAGGTGACTCAAGGATCTTCTGAAAGGAGATGACGTCAGTGAAGTAATTGAAGCTGATGGCCAGGGACGCCATGTCCTCTGGCAACTGAGCCAGCTTGCCCTTCACCAGCTGGGTCTTGCCTGCACAGCAACAGGCCCAGCTGATTCACTGCTTGCTGAAAGCTGCCATGCAGCTGCAAACATGATGTGTCAACAGACAATGCCAAGACTAGGCATTAAGCAAAGGCTTACATACTCAGTAGCAGCCACAAGGTCACAGAGCAAGGCACAGCTGAACACAGTGAAATTATACGCTGCTGCTGAACAAGTGGTCAAGCTTGCAGGCTGCCTGAAAATGTCTTTGACAAGGAGCAGTGCAGGCCCATGGCAACGTGTCAAGACATTTGTGCAGCTTACCAACGCCAGCACCCCCCACAAACATGATAGGCTTCTTCAGGCCAACCATGAGATCCAGGAAAAACCTCAGCGAGGAGGTTTCAGCTGTCGGGACAAACAAGCTGGACATGGGCATGCCAGAGTCATAGTCAATGTCTGTGACCAGGTCTGTCCACGGCGTGAACTTGCTGGTCTTGAAGTTGACAAAGTAGTCATAGATTGTTCCCTTGCCAGGGATCTTGACTGTTGTCCAGGTGCCCTTCCACCACTTGTCAAAGTTCTTCCTGCAGCAGGTGGGCTTGGACTCAGCAGCTGACAAGAATGCAAGCAGCGACTCCAAGGTGCTCAGCCTCAAGCTGCACTTGCCAATGCAACTGCAAGTCTTAGGTAGAATAGGTGCTGCAAGTTGTAGACTATAGTCAAGCGCATGCTGCATGTCCAGAAGCCCTGTGTATCAGGCTGTGCTTGAAGCCTTGGGCACTGATGTTGCATTTTGGTGCACTTCACAGTGGCATATCCCCTGGCATGCAATGAATGAGGCGGTCCAGGTTGAAGCAAGGCTTCACCTGTAGCTGATGCCATCCTTCTCACACAGGGCACCTCCAAAAGCCCAGATCATGGCAAAGGCAAACATCATCTCAAACATGGGCTGGTCAGCCTTGTTGTTCAGGTTCTCCGGCTTCAGGCAGCCTTCCAAGATGTTCACCAGCGTGGTCACGTAGTTCATGGCATTCAGGGGGGTGACCGGAGAGAAGGACTTCTTCATCTCAAAGATGGTAGCCGGCACATACTTCACGAACAAGTCACGCATCCAGCCAATTGGCTGCTCCACATCCTTCCACTTGGACTTCTCTGCGTAAGGCCTGTGATGCACCAACAAGCTCTCTAAGGCCATTAGAAGATATGTATTGCAGGTGGCTGAGGGTGGTGGAGATGTAGTGGTGGTGGAGGAGGTGTAGGTGGTGGTGACCAAAAGTCACAGCAATTAGAGCCAGAGAGCACTGTGTGCTCACAGTGTGATACTGTGTGTGCAACAGCTGTCCTCACCGTTGCCATCGTCACAGACTCAACATGGCTCACCAGGTTAAGAACACTGTGGTTTGGCGGCAACGCTGTGATTCACATGTGTGACAGCACTGAAGGCAATGTCTCAGTCTCCAGACTGGTCAATACATGACAGCAATCATCTGTAGAGCATGTAGGCTACCTGACAATCTTCTGGATCCATGACTGGACCATGTTGTTCCACTGCTCACCCTCTGAGATGTACAAGATACCAGCACGTGTGGCTGTGGCAGGCGTAGCATACTTCAGATCCCTGATCTCAAAGATCATCTTCATGTGAGGCAGCAGCCTGATACGCTCATTGGAGGGCAGTGTCAGCAGACGGTTGTCGTCCATGACACTGTTCATGCTCTCAATCCTGCACAGGGCACATTTTTGTAAATGTACATGCTAGGCAGGTGATACCCTGCAATGCTTTTCTCACTCACATGGCTTTAATGTTGCTGCCGAATAGGTCTGATACCAACTGAAACGCCCATAAGAAAAGGAAGCTTCAGCACTGGTTTCAGCACAAATGACGGCATGTTGTTGGCACATGTGCTGCTGCTAGCAACCAGTGCAGGACGTAACAACAGGGAATGCATGCAGTCCAAACTCTCACCAGTTGGCATCCAAGTCACCATCCAGCAGGATCCACTTGGGGTTGTCATCAGGCTGGTTGGCCAGCTCACGCATGTTGTAGGATAGCAGGCCATCCTTCCACTCACGTGTAGCCATGTTGACATACCCATACAGCTCCTGAGTGCTGATACTCTTGGGATCCAGGTCCCTGATCGTCACCTACATGTTTTGACAAGATGTCAATTGTACATCAAGTTGTCTTAGCGCATGCACGAGGTATTATAGGCAGCACGCACATGGAGTATGACAGGTCATAAGGGCTAGAAGGTGATGGCCAGCCCATAGGTGACCAAGCAAAATTCTGCTGCTGTGGTACACACCAGCTTGCCACTGAACTGTAGGATGGGAAGGTAAAACGTTGCTGTGAGCCTTACCTTCTTCCTGTTGCAAGCCTCCAAGTAGGTATTGACAGGCTTGTCAGTGCCAGTCTGGATGGCCTTGGCCAGCACCTTGAAGCACTCACTTCTGCCAGAGCCAGTGGGTCCCATCAGGAAGACACAGTGACGAATGGCCAGCAGCTCAGACAGCTGCACCACCCTCAGGATGAAGTCGTCCTCTGGGGTGAGACCCATTTTCAGGGTGGTGTCCACAATCACCTGTATGGATCAGAAAGAGGTCTGTACATGTGCACATACAGACACTGTACTATAGCACAATTTCAGGGTGGTGTACACAATCACCTGTATGGGTCAACATGAGTTCTGTACATGAGCACATGCAGACACTGTACTATAGCACATGGAGCAATTGGAGTTGAGGGTCAACTTGCACACCATGCGCTGTCACCCCAAGAGTATGCACAGCAAGCTGCACATGACCCACATGCAGCAATGGTCAAGGTCCACATGACTGCAGGGTGGTACCACAGAGTAAGACATGCAAACTTGTAAGTGCGACGTCCAATCGCCACGACTTGCTCCACACCTCTGTCCAATACAACATGGAAAAATGGACAAAAAACAAAAGGCATTCAGCATGATGTGTACCTTCTCAAACTCAATGTCACGCTTCCTGGGTGGGTCCACCGCAGGGAACAGGTCCTGCAGCAGGCCTGTGAAGATGACCATGTCCTGTGACAGGATCTTGGGGATGTTGAAGTCACGCAGGGCACGAAACAGCACATCAGACTCCACTTGCCCTTCTTGCGCACGCAGCAAAGACCCAGCCACAACCAGCACTGACTTGATGGCTCTCAGACCCCAATCATAATGCCTGCAGACAGGCGTGAGACAAATCAAACTCTTGTGCAGACAGGGGCGGAACAAGTGCAGACTTTCACGTCCTGCAGCTGCTGCTTGCAATTTATGAATGCCAGCTGCTGTGGTTTCTGCGAAGCTTAACAATGTCTTGCTCATGCACAACACAGCCTGATGTATGATAGCGCAATAATGCTAGCGTACTTGGCAGGTGACAGCAGATCCTCCAGGAGGTAGTAGAGGGATGCAAACTTCTTAGCCAGCATCTTGGCCTCCACAAAACCTTCAGCCATGAGCATGTTCTCCATGATCAGCTGTCGGTCTGGCACCACCACTGTGATGGGCCGGAACAGAGCCTGAAGTGCAGCAATTCAAGATCAGCTTGAAGCTACAACATGGTGGCATTCCTCCAGGTGTTCTGAATCATGCCCAACTCAGAGTCAAGACTGGGTAATGCTTTGCACCTTGGCAAAATGCCCTGAGGTTATGTAAGCTCAGGGCGGGTATGCTGGGCACATAAGCAAGTGGGCCAATACCTTGAGCGACTCAGGCAGCTCAGCCCTGCCAATGTATCCAGGGTTCATGGTGATGAAGGCGGATGTGCCCTCCTCCAGGGGCATGAGCACTCCGTCAGCAGCCACAAAGGTGTAACTCTCAATGGCCTGCACATTCAATCAAGGTGGGCATGAGAAACATATATTTCACTTGCATGATGCTGTGTATGTCACTGCCAGAACAAGTCAAGCACATAGCATGCCAGGATCACGTGCTCAGATGCACAGCTTGCTGCTGCATGCATGGAGTGTAAGACTTGTTGCACATAATCTGTACTATGCAAGCAACATGCTGCAGCACAACCAGTTGCATGATGAAAAGAGGCTTTTGCCTGCATCTGCATCAAGCCAGAAGTGATGCTCACCTTGTGCTTGGTGCCACTCCTGTCAATGTACTCCAGGCCACGTCCAGGCAGGATGGTCTTGCGCTTTTGAGCGTCTGTGACGCACTTGTACTGGACAGAACACACACTCAGCACCTCTGGCACCAGCCGGTTGAACTCATCAAAGCAGCCCCAAGAACCTGCAAAGCGTAAATCACTGTCAGAAGCAATGCAAGCTCAAGATGACAGGCCTCCTGCACAACTGCATACCCCATGGGGTCAATACAGGTGCAAGGAACAGCCACAGGTCTGCAGGCAGTGCATGGTAGCTGCCTAATTGACTGGCCATAGCCATATGGCGTGTATCAGCTTCACAAGCAGCCATTGGAATGGGATTTTGCATTGCATGATTACCTGAAGCAGCTAGGCCCTTGAAGATGTCACCCATGGTCCTGTAGTCCATTTCAGGTGCGCAGTTGAAGACGTAGATGGACTTGCCCAGCTGTGCTGACAAATCCTTGGTAGTCTCAGTCTTACCAGTTCCCGCAGGGCCTGCGCATGTATACACAGGCTTTACACAGCAGCATACACTAGACATAGCTATCAGCACATAATGTTGTATGGGCTGGCAGGTTTCTGCTTGAATGCGTGGCTGTTTCTACATCTTGCATGCAATCATTTGCTGACAGATTAATTTAGCCAATTACCTGCTGGGGCAGTTCCCATGGACAGCCAGCAGGCCTGCGTGGCTGTGATGTAGATACGATCTGTCAGAGGGGTAATGACCAGCCTGGCACCATTCCCAAGATACTCATACCTGCAAGCGCACCAGGTTTTAGCACTGATGCATGATGCAAAACCCTCATCACAGACTGTCCACTCAAGACACAGCAAAATTCTGCCTGGCAGCACAACAGCATGACACAAAGCAGACCGAGGCTGCCATTGGCCAATGCATGTTGTGATACTCTGTTGAGAATGACCAGCATCTGTTGTGTAGGGTGTCAAGTGTTTGGCAATATGCAGAAGCATCAAGGAGTTCTGTGCATGCAGACAGCATGGCATGCGTGGGAATAAGAGGGTCTACATACCCGTATGGGAAGGTGGCATCACAAATACGAATACGACAGTCGTTGACTGTGGAGTCCCAGTATGATCTCAGCTGACACATCCACTGGAAGCAATCCGCCCTGCACAAACATCAGCAATAGTCAGTGCTCGGCTTGCAAAGCATGAAGCAAAATGCAGCAAGCAAGGACTGTACCAGCAGCATGCAAATAAGGACAAGTGGCAGATGCAGCTTCACACAAGACAACACACTTGTAATTTTGAAGCTTGACACCCCAAGATACTCTGCTGAACTGATTGCATATTGCTGGAATGACACCATGCAGTTTAAGCTCAGCATGCATCATCCAACAGAGGGCAAAGGCAGTCTGCAAGCACCTGTCGATGCCTGACTCTGCAATGCTTTCCACCATGTCTCTGGAGTGAGCATCGATGGTGATCATGTTCATGACCTTCTGACGGTCCTCCTTCTTGAGGTCTGTCCGTGTGACCTCAATCAGCTTGGTCAGCTGCTTCACCTGGAACTGGTTGTACTCCTGCAAATTGAAATTGCCTTCTGTCAGCATGCATGCTATGACAAGGCAGTTCTGTCAACAAGACTGATGCGATCGTCCCCAAATGCAGCAGCAGGTGACTGACAGCGTGACTGTGCAATCAAAAGGCATGCATAAGTTTGTGCAGAATGATACCCCGATGGGCAAGGCATGCAACACGCTGTTGCAGTGTACCTTCATGGCATTGGCTTGGCCTTTGTTGAGCTTCATGAAAGCTTCCTCAACTTCTTGACACCAGAAGATCTGGTTGACCACCAGAATAATCTGACTGGGCCAATCAAAGATCCACTTTTCACGAGCCTTTGATGGGTAGTCCACCACCGACTCGTGCAGGATGTCACGAAGGTCACCGCGCATCTTGAAGATGATGTCAGTCATGTACTCCTCGACCTGACACAGCCAACCAAGCAATAAGCATTTTGTGCCACTGTTTCAGTGAACTCATTCAGTAAGAAGTCCAAAACGCAGAAGTTTAGCAAGCAACATCACACAGCATGTCCATAGCATGCATGGCTTTGATGCAGCATCTCTTGCCAAGCAAATGTAGGCCAATCGAGGGACCATAGGGCAATACTTTACACTGTGTGTACGACATACCTTGTTGTCCAGAGGCAGAGGGCTCTTGAAGGAGACATATTCAGTGCCAACACAAGACACCATGCCCAGGCCCTTGGGCCTGACCCCAGCAGCTGGGGTCTCTGTGTCCAGCTTGAGCTTCTCTACAGCCTGTAGGCAGATAAGCTTGCATGGATAAGCACATGCAGACAAGCAGGAAATGCTCTGTCTATGACACAAGGGACTTCCTAAAGGTTCTGCATGACAGTGAACCAATTGGGCATGGCAACTGAAGAGCCAGGAAGAAACTTATCGTACCTGGAAACACTTGTTCATGTGCTGCATGACCTTGATGGGGTTGTTGCCATTGGACAGGATGTCCAGCAAGTCAGCAGAGGACACAAAGTAGAAACGTGGGAAGGCACGGCGCTTGCTCTCCATGTACTCAGCCAGAGCCTTCTCACAGATCTCCAGCTCCTTCTGTTGTTTCTCCAAGTGCTTCATGAGGCCTTCCTTGTTGCAGGCTGCCACGCAGTTCTTCACCTCACCAAACTCCTGAAGCAAATTGACACTCAGATCAGGAGTTGTTGAAGCAGCAAAATGCTGCACATAGGCGGGCTTTAATCAGCTTTACATACTGCAGTTCAATGTGCAAAGTAGCAGCTGCAACCAACAGTGCAAGCAATCCAACCTGTTGAGTTTTGAGCAGCTTGGTATAACATGCAGAAGCAGGCCATGAGCCAATGATTGATATCGTACCTTGAGAATGATCTTGACCTCCTTGTCAATGTTGGCAAAGCGCACAGCAGCCTCTGGCAGCTCCTTTTTGACCTCCTCTGAGTGGATGAACAGACTCTCCAGGTAAGCCCAGGTGCGCTGGATCTCAGTGATGATCTGGTTCACGTCTGCGACATTCATCAGCTTCTTGTTCCAGCCCAAGATCTCATCTCGGAAGGTGTTCATGTACCTGTTGGCCATCATACCCTGCATAACATTCAATACTTGGGCTGGTGTGTCTAAAATGGCTGCACAATATGGAGGTTTTCTGTAGAGCACCCAATGCACAGCAGCCTTGCAGATCTCAGCACAGAAGCTCTTGCAATTGGCAGTGCAAATGTTGATGCCGTGCTGAGTGGCAATGACTGTAGCACACCCATTGATAAAGGCACAGCTCAGAATCCAAAGGCATCACAGGCCAGTCAGCAACCATTGCAGCTGAGGCTTGCATCTGCTGGTTTACATTGTGATGCTGGCATACCTGCACTAGGACTTGGTTGTCCTCCAGGGCCTCAAAGTCCTCTTCAGCCATCTTGACCAGGTACACATCTGTGCCTTTGTGCTGAGTGAACTTGAATTCAACATGGCTCCATGTGTCCTGCAGCAACAGGCAACATACATGAGCAGCATCACATTGAGATGCAGCAACTATGCTCAAGTGGCAAGGCAAAAGGCTGCACAAGTGCAAAGCAAAGACAGAATGTCATAGTCTGTGACGAGCACTGCATGTTTTGAGGTCTGATCCATGCTCATAATGTTGTGAATGTGGGAGTTTGCCATGCATGTAGGCTCCCACAGAAAGGGCCAGCATACTACCTTGAGCTTGGCAAGGCCTTGCTCCATCTTCTCCTCCTTCTGAGCGCAGTCCACAATTTCTCCCACCTCATCAGCAAACTTGTGCAGCTCAAGCTTCAGCAGGTCATCCAGCTTGAAGTTGTCGTCCAACACAAACTGGACCTGCAAGCACCACACAGCTTGTCGATGCCGTCATTGGTCAATCATGATTGAACTTCCAGCGACAAATTGTGTTGCAGCCATGTGCTAGCAGCTGATGGCAATGCCCAAAGGGCCCAGCGTTGCCTAAACAAGATTGGCAACTCTGGTCAGGCAGGGCTCACTTGTCAGGACATATAAATTGCCAACATTGCATGGTCTATGTGAGCAAGACACAGCTGAAGGCAAAGTGACTGATGTGGAGCGGTGCGATTAGCTTTGCAGCATCGCATCTTACCTTTGTGGTGGTCATGAGCTGAGTCCAGTGGCGTTCCCTCATGGCAGGGCTGCGCAGATCAGCCACCAGAGGCACACTGGTCAGGAAGTTCTTCACGCTCAAGTCTAGCCCCTGAAAGATAAAGGAACACATCTTTGACGATCGCTGCTTGATAGTCTAAGTCGTTAGGTATCATATAGACAATTGATAGAATGGCATAAGCTAGCTTGGCCTGACTAGCACTAGACGCAAGCAGCCAGCGTGGGGGCCAAATTTGACATGCTGACACGTTGATATTGAAGCAGAAAGATGAGTCCCAGAAAGCAGTGACACAGCCTGTTGTGCACAGGAGTATGTGCAAAGCAGGGGAATGATAAATGTTCAGGCTGCAAGGGCACCTTGAAGCAGTCCTCATCCCTGACAGCCTTGGGGAGGGCCTTGACCTCCTTGACAAAGGCCTTGGTGCCCTCCTCCATGACATCCGTCCTGATGTCTGTCCATAGAGTCTGGCGCCACACCTGTATCCCACCAATATTGCTACATTAGCTATTGCAGAAAGCTGTGATGGCATGAGACTCAGCCCTTGGCATGTGTTGAATTGTCTGTAAGGAGCAAAGTCCTTTTGCTGCCACTCCAATGCTTCTGCTGCCGTCCTCAGCAAACAGATGCACTGCTCAAAGCTCATAACTTCTGTTGTTTGCCAGTGATGACCTCGTACATCTTGTTTTGCAGCGGTGCATGTATGATACAGGGAATTATGCATACTGATGGACTACTACATGTAACAGACCTGGAACTGCTGCTCCACCAGAGAAGAGGCATCCCAGACATCCTTGACCATGACAAGGTCTGCCTTGATTGCAGCCACACCCTCTGATGCAGTGGCCACTGTCTCAGGGCAGTCAAACATGTTGGACAGCTGAGTGTGCTTGTGCAGCTCAGCTGCCATATCCTCATAATCCTTGGCTGCCTGGTCAATCTCTGGGTACGCCTTTTCGGCCCCAGTGGAGTACTTGTAGAAGGAGCGAGTGCGGAAGCCCTTCTGGTAGTCTGCTACACGGCGAGCAAAGACTGCCACCTCTGACTTGATGCGCGCAGCCTCTGCCTCTTGAATGGGCTGCACCTCATTCTTGACCTGCACCAACATCCTTGCTCCAGCAAATCCGATGCAGCCAGTGCACAAGCACAGTCAACAATTGTACGCAAAAACAATGCAGGCAGAAAAGATAGATGCATGCAGCTCTGTGAGCCATGATCACAATATCCAGTGTTAGAAAATGCACCATACTCCAGATGGCTTGGTTGTGAACAAAGGTGGTCACGCACAACACCACAGGCTTGATCACTTGATGTACGCATGCTGTGCAATAACAAGGGGTTTGATTGTACCTGGGAGGTTCCCTTCTTGATCTCCTCCCAGCGAGCAGCAACTTCAGACAGCTCCTTGTCAGCCTTGTGCATGTTGATCTGCAAGCAACAGCTGTTCTGTCAGAACAGAAGAAGCGTGTTGTACGCCATCACAGAGGCATAGGCGGTGCACTTCCTGAGGGGGTGAACTGGATGGCCTTCAATGCATGCATTGCATGGCAATCATCATGGTACAGGATATATCAACATGAACAGCAACCCAAGTTGCTGTGCTATACATGTGCATGCTGGCCAGTCATGGGAACGGCAGCTACCTTGTTCTGCACAGTGAGATAGTGCAAGGTCTCCTTCAGCTGGTCAATGAGCAAATCAGTCTCGCTCTTCTTGGCCTGGTACAGAGAGTCCATGACCTACAGCCAATGACACATGTCAGCCCTGCTGACTGCAAGCATATTTGCCATGCTATGTTGCTATTGAGCAGCTATGCCTTGTATGGTCTAGTCTTGTTCTGCATCCACAGGGTACCTCAGACAGTGGTTGTTCAGCAGCATGCAACAAGACATGCATTGCTGTGTGCACCGTACCCTTATGTACACATGCAGCAAGGCTCACCTTCAGAAGCTTGTCAAAGCTCTGTCTGAGGCTCTCAGGGTTAGCAGCCATGTCCAGCCCAGTGGCTTGGCGCTCCACCCAAGTCTCCAGGGCTTTCAGCTGCTCAATGGCCTGGTTGCGCATCTTAGCTGCAAAACCATACTGCTCCTGCA
>JAABUK010010116.1_pt1 | contig 12685 bp, 13 predicted proteins | sample 5559141 | NCBI WGS metagenome assembly JAABUK01 (sample SAMN10711869, study PRJNA513367) | rock metagenome | isolation source: Antarctica rocks | place: Antarctica: Victoria Land, Pudding Butte nord | collected 2016-01-03
ACACCTTGGTGAAGTAGTTGTTCATGCACTTGGTGAGCTGCTCCACGCCAGAGGGTCCCTGCTTGGACAGCTGCTCAGTGAGCTGTGTGAATCCTGTGATGTCACAGATGAGCACAGCGCCATCAAAGGACTCCATGCGAGGTTCCATACCCCTGGACGTTGACCCTGCAACCACAATGACAGACAATCAGATTCTTGCTGCTTCACATGGACGGCTACAGGCTCCTTGTTGGCTCACTTTAGTCTAAATGTGTGCTGCAACGATGAATTTGTCTACCATGGGGGAGGAGCATGTGAGAGGTGACAAGCTTCATCCCAACACAGCATGCAGATGCACCTTTTCATGCAGCTTAACTGCAGACCTGAAAGGCAATTGGCATGTCAGAACAAGCCAACGTCAGGCCAGAAAGGTTCAAGTAAGTCTTCGCAAGATAGTGCCAGTGGCTTGGATACGAGCAGCCCAGTTTTGTGCATACACATGGCAAGAGCCTGAAGCAAATGAGCATCCCAGTTTGATACGCTGAACCTTTCAGCATGGTACTGTGTTGTTGATTGTGAGCCAGTCGCAACAAAGGCAGTGCCACAGGGAGTCAGCAGACTTACTGTCGTTTTCTTCATCAGGCTGCTCAGGGTGTGAGGTATGTCCTGCAGAGCCTGCCAGGCACCGGGGCTGTGCAGTCAGCAGATCATCCCTCAGCATACGCGGCACAAAGGGCGCGAGAGCAGGCAGTGCTTTGGACACTGTTTTACTCTGCCACCGGCGAGCTGTCAAACTGGTGTTGATGATGCTCCTCAGGTCCTCTACGCTTTTGCGGTGGCCCAGGTTCTTCTCAACCACCTCTCCAGGTGTGCTGTTCTTCTCCAAAGCTGCAGCATTAGAGAGACAAAGACTTGTCCCGCACATACCCAGCTCATCATGAGCTGGAAAGCGATTTTATAATTATTATTACTATTATTATTATTATTATTATTATTATTATTATTATTATCATTATCATCCTCATTATCATTATCATTATCATTATCATTATCATTATCATTATCATTATCATTATCATCATCATCATTATTATTATCATCATTTTAAGCTGCAGCATGGCATCAGCATCTTAGGCTGCTGACATGGCTGCCAACTGAGGTGGTTGTGCAGCTGCTGCAATGAAGGCAGTACTTGTTGGGAAGGCCTTGATCCTTGCTGGAACGTGAATGCTTCTCTCATGCATTCACCAATGCAGCCACAGTGTAGGCTTGTTTGTGGCCCAGTCTGTATACAGATGCAGGGGACACACACCCTCAAAGAAGGATGCGCCTGCCTGCTCTGCAAGCTGGGCTAGATTGGACGCCCTGCGTGCCTTACGTCCTGCTTTGGGGGCGGCCCCCAGTCTGGATACGGGTGACTTGGGGGTCGAGAGACCTCCTTTGTTGGCGCTGGGAATGGATGTGGTTGGTATCAACACGTTCAGTGTGGGCTTCTCCTGCACTCACAGACACGCACACTCACCACCCAGCCAATCATACACATGCTTGCATTATACTCACATCTTGCTGAGCCACTTCATTCTACATCCTGCAAATGTCCCAATGCAGGCAGCTGCATAATTGAAAACATGATTCGACTTGCAAACGTCGGCTGCAGAGTGCAGATTGATCAAGCAGGTTGTTTGCTGGTCTGAGTTCAGATTGGAGACCATTGACAGCATCCGCCTGCCCACAACCTGTGATCTGCACAGACTCGGTGCATAACTCCAAGCTATGCAAGCTACGCCATGTGCAAGCAGCAGCACCTTCTTGGCCTTGATAGTGTCTGCCTTGAGACTGGTTGATGGGTTCCTGAGCAGCATGCTGCTCATTCGTCCTTTCCAGCCTGCTGCCGGCCTGCCAGCAAGCCGAGAGCCAGTGGACCCTTCATCAGTCATATCGCTCTGAACACTCCCAGGACCAGCTGCTCGATTTGACAGACCGAGCAGATCGTTGTCTGAGTGATGGTGCAAGGACGCGGCAAGGGGGCTGTCTGCAAATGCTGCGCTGATAAGAACTGCCTCAGAGCCTCGCGAGCTGTCTATAGAGGTTTGCGAGTCATTGGCTCTCTTGTTCAGCAAGCTGCTCATCAGGTTTTCATCCCTTTTCTGACCAGAAATGCCTGCAATGGGAAGACACACAGTTCACACTATGATGTTGCACACTGATAAGGCAGACTACGCCGGTAGCTGTACAGTAGCTGTACAGTAGCTGTACAGTAGCTGAGTCCAACTTTGAAGTGCAGACTGGTCCAAGCAGCCACATGTAGCTGTTATCTGATAGCAAGCTTCTGAGGGTGTTTCTTGCTTTCCAAGCTGAACAGTGTCCTGCACAGCTTGCAAATGAGCAACTGCGCTTTCTCTGCCTGCCTGACCTGAATCAAAGGATGCCCGCTTCCCAGGCGTGTTTGGGGATGGCGAGGGTTGGTCAGAGGACGAATGACGCTTGCCTCTTATCTTGTCCAGCAGAGACAAAGCAGGCTTCTCTTCCACAGCAGGGCCCTCGCCCTGAATTTGACAGACACTTGTGAGCAAAGAACCACGTGCACTGTCTCGTGCTGGAAGTTTCACATTGCCACCCCTGACGCTGAGCAGCAGAGCCTGAGCAGCCCGGTAATCCTTGGCTTCTCATTGAATTGACGCCACAAGGCGTAGTCTTGTTTTCCCTGTTTTTTCTGAGCAGCAGAGCTAGCGGTTTGAAGGAAGTGCAAAAGTTGCTTTGCACAAACATAGCATTGACTTTTGCTCGAGCATGCTTTTATACAAATGACTGTTGGGCTGATGAATGAGCGGAGGACCCTGTATGTCAGGGTCACGAGACGACCAACATGAAGTGGGGATGCACTACCTCCTGAGGCATGGGCTTCCAGTGCTGCATGACCGTGCTGAGGTTGCTGGAGGTCCTCAGCACTGGGTCTGACAAGTTGCTGTTGGCTCCATGCAGCCTCTCAAGGCGTACCAGATCTGACTCCTCACCCCTGCACCCATCAAGTCCTCCTGGGTTTGCCTTGCGCATAGTAATGATTGGTAGCTGGCTGAATGAATCTTCCAAACATGCGTCGGCTGGTTTGAGTAATGGTTCGAGCTCAAACCTGGATGCAATGGTCCAATGACTGTTGACCTTTACAGCTGGCAAGGTTTGTATGCATGGCTGGCCTTGATTGTGACTGGCGCCTCAGAGCGCTTGCGCTTTGTCTGCCAACATGTCAAGACATGCGGTTTGAGATAGCTGCCAAGTGCATGCTGAGGTTCAGCTAGCTGTGCTTGCTGCTGTCACACAGCTGGCTCCTCGCATGCCCGGCTTTGCAATCAAACCATCGTGCTGACTGAGGCAACACTCACTGACTGTCTGGAGCTGAAACTCTGATTCAGCGGGGAAGCTGATGTCTGTGAGCTTTGTCTGTGGGCTAAAACAGGCGTATCAGAATTCTTGCAGCTGACGCGGTGCCCTTTGCTACTTCACACTGTCTGGTAGGCTGCTTGCTGCAAGTGCTGAATTGCTGAGCCAGCTGCTGGGTCAATGCACAGAATGCTCAACAACAAAATGCAATTGATGTTCTGACAAAGAAATCAAAATCACACACAGATTGCTTTGCTGAAATCAGTCATGGTGCCTACCAAGCAGCACGTTCATGCAGGAAGTTGGCAAGCACAAGGCCAACAGAGTTCATGCATGTCTTGGGGGACTGCCGGCATTGACAACATAGCAGAGGACTAGGCAGAGCATAAGGTTCATGGTCTGATCGCATGCTGAGTCAGCTCGTCACGATGCCTATTTGGTTCCCATAATGTTTACCAAATGCGATGCATGTGTAGAAGGACTTACACAGGCCATGCTGGGGTGGCAAGGACCTGCAGAACATTGCTTGGCTTGCGCAATGCATTGGGGAGGACAACCGGCGCCATGGCTGCCTCAGCATGCCCTTCTTTGGTTTCCACTGAGAAGGGCATCCCCAGCTGCCAGCCCTCAGCATGGGGATCATCTGCTGTGCTCACTCCAGAATCTGTCGTCACATGTAACGGTGCTTGTTAACTTGTTGTGATGTAAACAACAACAGTAGCACTTCAGTCCAGTCATAGGCTCACTGTCATGCAGCTCTCAACTGTCAAGACCTCATGAGCCTTGTATCATTTGACTTGATAGGCTAGCAATCTCTATCATCACATGCTGAAGAGCCCGCGCGCTGACAAGCAAAGACGGCAGCACAGCCCTCACAGAGGGCAATCGCATCAGTCAAAGTGCGCATGTAGACAATCACACAGCAGGAGCACTGACATCAACTGATAAAGCAGTGGTGGCAAGTAGTGCTAGTGTCGCCTATCTGTGCGTCACAATGGTGTAGTACCTGGCATCATGGTACGGGCTTCCCACTCATCTTCATTGGTCAGTGCATTCATCCTAGCTGGTACAGATTGTGCTCCATACCCAACCACGTCTGCACACCCAGACACACACTCATCTTTGGGTTTGCTGCATGTGCCTAGCAGTGTAGAAGTCAACAATGATGCTCCAGCAGGCCTCGTGCAGGTCTGACAACTCAAATGTATCATTGATGGTAGACATACACACAGGCTTAGCTTGAGTATTTGGTGTTTCTTTCTGCCATGCACTCCTGAGCAGGTGACAGTGGCTTGCATCAATGTCCACTGCAATCTGGGGAGGGCCTGGTGAGAAAGCGGAGGAATGTTGTAATGATGGACAAAAATACAGCATGCAACAGCCGCAACATCCTCAAAAGCAGTTCGTCAAAATTAGCATCTGGGTTTTCAGTACCCAGGTTTCTGACTAATACACTACCTGCAACAGCCTCCATTGAGTGGCCCTGTTTGATGAGAGTTGGGGCAGATGGAGGTCTCATCTTGACCAGCATTCCCATCTTGTTGACAGCCCCCACAGCTTTCACTGCCCCTTTCCATTTGCTCATGGACAACCGCTGCCGCAACAGAGCATCCACACTCGGCACCTCAGGGGCTGCTTCGATGAAGCCCTCTTGAGACGCTCTGTGTCTCCTCTCACGCACTTCCTCCTTCTCAGCTGTCTTCTCTTGTGCTCGGTTGACATCCCAGAGACCCAGAATGGACTCTGCAGTTGATTGCAGCTGATCCTCAGTCTGTTGAGGTGCAGCAGAGGTGCCAACAGAGCTGGCAACTGATGTAGCTGCAGAGGCAGGGCGTGATGCGTGGCTTGCATCACTGTCAGAGCCTGCGCCAGAGTGCCGGCGATGTCGGGACCCCTTGCTGCTTGTAGATCTGAAGGTGCGCCTGCTAGCAGGGACATCAGGAGAGGTTTCCCGATCGGTGCGCTGTCCGTGTTGATAAGAATGGCGGCCAGAGGTTCTGCGTACTCTGACTGGTGCGGAAGATTCCCCACTGGCTGGCCTCTCACTGGGAACAGGGCTATCAGATTGTCCACTGGCAGGCCGTGCTTTGATAAGAGCCTTGTATGCCCCGAAGTTCTGGGTAGTCTTTTTTAGGGCTGGTTTGGGCTTGGCTTTAGGCTGCTGCATGTTGCTATGGCAGACCCTGTACCAGCAGCAGCATAGTTTCCAGCACCAGGCAATGCTGTTCAAAGACCTGCAACGATGTGCGCAACCTGGAAGGCTGGCTTCACTTTTCCGGTCTGAGGATCCAGACTTTAGTCTGAACAGCTTGATGAAAGTGTACAGATGCCAAGATGCTTATAACGTACATGAAGCTGTGAATCCTGGCGAGACTGCATTAACACGGCGAGCCACACAACTTTGCATCAAACAGGATACACTCGACTCTGTCTCTACGCAGTGTTACCAGCGGAATCTTTCAGACACAAACCCGAAGGTGAGTCCAGCATACCATTGAGGTCAAGCTACACTTCCCCGCAGCTTGACTCTGTCCGCAAAAGAAGAGAAACACTGTGGCACGGCATCACTGCAGATACTGTCTGTGAACACCCGCCTCGTTCCGCCATCGCCAGGCCGCAACAAGAACGAATGCGACCTTTGTGAACGACCAAGTGCATCCTCGCCGTGTTCAGGCCGATCGTGTGATCGTCATCGGCACAAGAAGCCAGAACATCTTTGACTGTCGTGAATGGAAATCAATGACATACTTTTACGAGACCACCGAAACTGCCACATAAATAGATTTCTGCACTGAAGATCTTGCATTTCAGACGATAAGGTACCAAAAGGAACGTACACCCCATTACACTGTTTGGCAAATGAGCGCATCAAGCTCCACAACATGCATTTCTGAGCCTGTTGAGTACTCTGCAACTTTGGTTACGTCTGTCACAATTGTGCATACATCATTAAAAACGAATTTGCAGGTAACGCAACAAAAGTAATTGAAAGTGTCCACACATGAGCAGGTGCAAACGAGCATAATGGTGGCTTGTGAGTCACAGCTTGTGAATCACAAATTGTGACTGGCCATCCGTTCACCTTTGGTGACAGGTTAAGTCATCAGGTGAGCCTTCATCAAATTCCCACTTGAAACACATCATGAATCAAGTTTCATGTCTGCAGGTCCATTGCGAGTCAGGCCATCCTGAAAGGTCTCAGTTGTGGCGAAACAATCGGACTCGGTCCGGAACACTTCAGCCACCCTTGAGAGCTGCCCTCAGGACTGAAAAGGGGGCCCAGTAGTAATTACTATCATTCAACATTCATTACGGTAAGTTATTACGCTCACCACGTGCCGCCTGAACAGCTGCATTTGCAAGCCGCAGACCCGCAGCACAAGGATGGCACAGTAGCCCGCTGCGACAAACGTGCAGAGATAATGGTCGTGTCTGCCTGCCCTTTGTGCAACAAGAGTGTGTTGACCAGGGCACTCAGTTACGAATCTGGAAATCGCACAAGATTTAGGCCTAGACCAGCGTTTGTTGCCTTGCCCAAACCTGACCGACGCAGTACAAAAGGCAGCAGGCACACTGGTGACCACTCTCTGTGTGTCCAGTCAGCCACTTTTGATTCTGATTGCGACAATATCGCTGAGGGTGCTCAACAACCACTCAGAGGCCCTGAGGAGGCCAGCACTCCTGCATGGGACGTTGTCGGTCTGGGGCAACCTATGGTCGACTTTTCTGCTTCTGTAGAGGACGACCTGTTAGTGAGGCTTGGCATAGTCAAAGGCAGTAGAAGGTAACTGTCTGAAGCTCTGGTGGTAGAGCATTTTGTGTAAGTGTCTGCCCTTCAACTTCCACTTCTTGAATACAGAGTCATATCAGCACAGCAGCGAGCTGAAGTCTTGCAAGCTTTGGAATCTACCCCCTACCAGGCAAGTACCCCGTGCAGCAATGCCTGACCGACTAAGCTCAACATCTGGTAGCTGATCAGTCAAAGCTTTTTGTGTAGGTCTCAGCTGGAGGATCTCTTTCCAACACCTTGATTGGTTTATCAAGACTTGGGCAAGCCGATAATTGTTTACGAGGCAGCGGCGGTCTACAAGTTGCTTTGGCTGGTGCTGTGGGAAGCGACACTCTTGGCAGTTTCTTTGCTGCTCAAGCAGCAAAAGCAGGAGTGGCAATACTGGCAGATACATTACCAGAAAGCTGCACAGGTACCTATGTCACCCTGCAAGTTGCACAAACTTTCAGCTTGTCAAGCTGGTCAAACCCAGTACTCCTGTCTTACTATTGCCCATCGTGCTCACATCTGTATGATGCACAGCTCGTAGGGAGCTGAGCAGATGCGAACTGCTGTGGTTGAACAAAGAACACACAGGACCATGTTTTGTGCATAAGCTGCTGTTAACTCCCTGTGTGAATTGGTGATGCAAGCATGGCTTTGTCTGCTGCAGGGACTGCTATTGTTCTCACTACTCCAGATGCTAACAGGACATTCCTGTCATATCTTGGCGAAGCTCATGCCCTGCAGCTGTCAGCTGCTGCACAGCAAGCCATCAAGTCCTCACGCATGTTGGTAGTGGAAGGCTACATGTGGGAGGTGGACAACGCGCTGGAGACTCTGTCAGCTGCAGCAGACTTTGCTCGCAGCAATGGTGCGATGGTCGTGATGACTGCTGGAGATGCAGGCGTGGTGCAGCGACATACTGCAGACTTCTGGCAGTTGATCAATGATGGTGTAGATATGCTGTTCTGCAACAGGTGTGTGAGCTGTCCATAAACATGCTGCATGATACACATTGCACCAAAGCACTCAGACATGAAGCAAGTGTGCTATCGCAGCAGGCAATGTTTCACGGACAACAATATTGCCTTGCTGCACGGGTGATCTCAACACCAGCCTCTTGGCTGTGCTGGCATGACTTGCAAAGCATGATGCACAGCCTACCCTTGCATGCTTGTTGCTCATGCCCTTGCAAACATAGTGTGTCGCCCCCCTGCAGGTCTGAGGCAGCAGCTCTTCTAGGCCGACCATCATGCACCGCACAGGAAGCTGCTTTAGCCCTGGGGCCCCATTGCAAAGTAGTCCTCGTCACTGATGGTGCCCACGGCTCATGCATCAGCGCTATGGGTCAGCTGCAGCGTGTACCCCCTTGCTGGACCACCAGCACCCCTGTAGACACCTGCGGGGCTGGTGATGGGTATGCAGCTGGCGCCCTGTACGGCTTCCTGTGTGGGTATGATGTGGTCAACATTGGTCGTGCTGGCGCCCGAGTAGCTTCTGCTGTCATATTGAGGCAAGGTGCTGCAACCACTGAGGATGAAGCTCTTCAGCTGGTGCAGTCCATGCCTGACATGACAGATGCCCCACACCCCTCTGTGGTCGAGGGTCAGGGACTGCCTCAATCGCAGGCTCAAATCCGCTGTATGTGATGTTTACTTCCCTTGTAATTTGCTGTTGGCTTGTCGAAAGGTGTCCTGTTTAGGGGTACAACTCTTTTGGCATGGTTGATATGACACAGCAAACTCAACAGATGATGCAAGGTTTTGCTGACAAGTTGCCGTCCGTACATCGGGGGGGGTGACTTCATTCTGCTTCCATAGCTCAGTGCAGGTGGCAATGAATTTCATCATTTGGATAGCTTGTATCACCATCACTTTAGACAGCACACTCGTTTTTCCATGACAGCTTGAATGTTTGCTCAGGCCATTCATTCGTTGGCATGCTTGCGTGGACTAGCAATGTACCAATCAGTCTCAATGTTTTTTTGCCCATATCAAGTCGAATAGTTCTACCTTCCTCAGATTTTCCCAATGCAAGATGTTGATTTTCACACAAGACCACATGTTGGGGCACACACATTGATCTATAACTTGCGCCTTCTAACAGATGAAAGTATGTATTGTTTGTGTGTACACCATGGCTAAGCTGCATAACAATACAAGCAAACGGACTGTTGCAAATTGGCTGTGGCAATTTGGTTGGTGTTGCAATAAGGAAGTGAGCACATGACGCGTGCAGCAAAATATGTTTAACACGCCCGCGTGGGTTCAAACAGTAAGCAGGCTTGACGAATGTGTACACATCATGCTCTTGCTCGCACACTTTGCCACAGCAGTGTTTTCCGTCACTCGTCTTACCTGTTCATGAACTCATTGATCAATACACATCATTTCTCTTAGTAATATGCAATCCGATGATCAATCCGAAACTGCACTTGTCAGCAAGGCCGAGCCTCGGGAAACTACGGTATCGAGATCAGTGTATACGTACGAACGGTCTAATGCAAAATATGTCAGCAAGCATGTACAGTACAATTCAAGGCCAATACACACCATTTTGCTACAAAGGGCAAAAGCGACACTATGAGGCAAAGCAAAGGAAACTCAAACGGATACATTGAGAGAGGAACTGCCAAGTCCAAAAAACATCTCTGAGAACAAAATAAAATGCTGGGTTGAACAGTTAGGGGGGGCCCAAGTGCAGCACATGTGATTGTCCACAGATTCATTAACATTATATTGAGCAAGTAACACCAGTGTTCACGGCGTGCTTCTGACAAACAAAACACACGATGTGCGCTAGCTCATTTGAACACTTGCAAGTGCTGCAGACTGAAAGCTAATCAGTGCATGGAACAACAAATGATGCCTGTATCACAAACTAATTCTACACACAGACTTACAAGATGGCCGGCATCTTGGTCGAACGCATGGCATGTGATCTGAGAGCTAAAACACACTCTAGTGCAGTCCTGGACACCTCAGGCCAGGAGAGCGCAGAGCAGAGATGTAGAGGTTGACAGCGTGTGCAAGGAGGGGCTCTGTCATGTCAACGTTGCCTGTTGAGCGATATCCACCGCTGACAGTCAGCTCGCCCATAGGCACAAACCCAGCTGGACGATTAGGCTCAGCCAATGCGCAGACAAGATCATCTATGTGATGTAGGTGCCAACACTGTCCAACGGAAAGAACAGTCACGTGCACAGGGGACCCCATGGAGACCACATACACCCTCTGCAGCAGCTCTTCTGAGCCTATGTTTCGAATGTCAGTCAATGCAGCGTTCACAACTGCATTGCCATGGCTGTGAGCAAACAGAAGTACGTTGCCTGGGTTCTCCAATTGACTTGTGATGGCTCTGGCTAGACGAATTGCAGGTGAAGAATGCGTGCCATCTGAATAGCATGCTCTTTCAAAGCAAACTAGGCCAATCGTTTGTCTTACTGCAACCACAAAGCTTGCCAAAGAGGACGGCAGATCAGGGCAGAACATCCAAACCACGACAAGGAATGAAACCAACGCCGTCAGGCTCAACCCAGGATTGTCTTGCAAACGCCTGCGCAACAGAGAGTGTTGATGCAAGAGATGCAAGAGACTGTGTACATGTCACATGAGCAGCTGCAGCATGCAATGTCACCTTAGTCCAGCTTCTGCATAGATCTGGATTTCGCTGCCTGTTGCAAAGGTGGGGTTGTAAATGTACCCAACATGTATATTGCTTCCAAAATCGTTGTGTAGCATGCTCTGTAGAGCAGATGCTGTCGTTTGAGCGTCAGATGCGCTTGTGTTGCAGATCCCATTGACATACAGCGCATACCATTCATCATCTTCCAGATTCTACAGCATCTGCAGGTCCATGGATGTTAGCTTGATCAGGCAGCACAAGCTTGCGGCTGCACGGCTGCTTACCTGCTGCAAGCTTGTCCTACTCGGGGCTTGGCCCTCTCGAAATCCCACAAACAGTGGAGGAAGTCTGTTGCTCAATGCAAACAGCAGAAGGGAGAGACTGATTGTCATTAAGAGCACCTGCTGGTCACTTGCTGCTGCTGTGCCACTGTTGATGCAAACTGAGTCCACACCTGCATAACAACATCACTTGTGCTGCACGTCCAGCAAGATGTAAGTGTGCCTGATCTCTTCAGGCAGCATTCTTGAAAGCTATGACATGCCTGATGGTGCACCAATCTCAGAGCTTGCTGTTGCATCACCAGCAACAGAAACATCTTCGACTGACACGACGTCATTGGCAGCAGCAATATCATGTGGATTGCCTTGACTATCATTGCATATGCCAGATGGAGACTCTGCACAACCTGATCACACACACACACACACACACATACTGCAGAAAGATCACATTAACAACAGATGCTGGGCCAAGCTGCTTAAGAGAACTTGTCACTGCAGCAGGGGCCCAGGGGGGGGGTGCAAGCCAACGGCTTGTACATTCATGAGCATTGTGTGCATGCTGTGATTCAGCTGGAAACCTAAAAGTTAATTGCAAGTATGTCAGCACCCATGTGAGGTTGTTAAGGTGACGTTTCACCTTGGTTTGCAGATTCAGATGACCCTATATTGTCAGCAGGCTTTTCTGCCGCACCACCCTGACCTGTGTGCGATGAAAGCATCTGTTAACATTCAACAGCAAGCTTCGAACGGACCGCATGCCGCGAGGCTGGCTGCAAGGATGCACTTGCTCGGAAGTCAGCTGCTTCGGCTTTGCAGTCCGGATCAACTACAGGAGATCAAATTGCTCTGCAACCTTCGTATTTACCTAAAGAAGGCTGCTTCGGCATATTATGCAGCAATTTTGCGGCCTGTGAACAAATGCGTTTCGCGATGGCTCACGATCTGTTTGGTCCACCGGTGCAGTTTGGGCGTTGACAGGTGTTTCTTGTTGCATCAAAAACGGATTATCAGTGATTCACCACCCTTGTGTTCTGCTTTGCAGTCGGCTGTAACAACTGCCGGACTGCTCACAAGCATCTTGTCAATGACGTGGATACAAAGGTTTGAAAGAAAAGAAAAGAAAAGAAAAGAAAAGAAAAGAAAAGAAAAGAAAAGAAACGAAAAGAAAAGAAAAGGAAAAGAAAAGGAAAGGAAAGAAAAGGGGGGTGGGGGGGGGGGGAAACATAACGGGAGCCTCCTGAGGCTGCAGCCCGGAGCCCCTCAAGGTTTGAGCTGAAATCTTGAGTGCCTCCTGGGGTACTTCACCAATGGGGCTTTACACACACCATTGTAGACCTTGGTGAGAGGATGTCAAAATGCCAAAGCACATGTCAAATAAGCAGTTGCAAATTCCCAAGGAGTTATGGCTGGATGCTCAAGCTTATAGCACCTGAGGGCGCCAGGTGAGTTTCAATCAAATGACTCGGTTCCAAAACCAAGGGCCTCCATATGCACAGTGATGAAACTGTGGCCCTGATTTCTGAGTGGCTCCCGTGGCAAGGGGTGCTAGATGCCAAGATGAGTGCTTGCAATCACACACAATGTCATGCAAGCACCATGAGACAAGTGCAAGTGGGAATCAGGTACATCGGATTGCCCTGCAGCAGAT
>JAABUK010010117.1_pt1 | contig 12685 bp, 10 predicted proteins | sample 5559141 | NCBI WGS metagenome assembly JAABUK01 (sample SAMN10711869, study PRJNA513367) | rock metagenome | isolation source: Antarctica rocks | place: Antarctica: Victoria Land, Pudding Butte nord | collected 2016-01-03
TCACGCTAGTGTCATAAATAAATTAACATGTTAATGATTAATTGTTCAATATGATGTTCAATAAATCACAAATAATTTGAACATTGCAAACTTCTTTGTTTTCACAATGATTTAGAATAATATGTAGCAGTCGATACGTCATTTTAAATGTATAATTCAGATTTCTTTTTAACTTATGTTCATTGCTGAATAAATTAGAACGCAAGTATCTGATGAGATTATCATGCTAAAATCAGACATATTTTGATCTTGTCTTGAAATCTATTTCGCTTTATTTCTCTTTTGTTCATGCTTTAAATTATCAATCTTAGCTTTTCTACTCACAGAAACTTTCAGTGAACAGCACAAATTGATTACTATCAAATAACTTGTGATTAATTCACTTCAATGCTTTTGTCAAATGATTTCTTTAAGCTGAAGTTTGAATTGCTATCATTTCAAAGAAGCAGATGATCTCATTCATTATCATCAGCTGTTTTACTCTCTTCAGATGATGTAGAGTTTCAAGCATTGTTGTGCGTTGTATTATTTGTGAATGACATAATACTATTTTGCTTCTCTGTAACATCGTTGATTATTACTGTTTCAACATTTAAATCATCACGCAGTTAATGTTCTATTGTCATAAAGTTGAAATCTGTTGAAGTTGATGTATGCTTCTACTGTCTCAAATTCAACTTTTAACTCATTCAGCAAATGAAGTCTTTTAAAATAGTCAGCTTGTAGATTCAATCAATTGATGATAACGACAAATGAATCTTTTAAGTGACTGCATTCAACTAGAAGATGATCAGAAAAAGATTGAAACTCAATTTTTGTATTTTCAATCATTATGAAAATAATCATTGACTTTTCTTCTTCTTGATAGACATTTATCGTGCATATCTTCACATTCTTCATTTGTGAATCTGATATTAATCTCTTTTTTTAGTAGAGCTATCTGTGTTAAATACAAGATGAGAAAAAAAATGTTAATTAAGAAAATCTTTGTCTTGATGTAATTTACAATGAGACTGAATTCTATCTTGACTTCAATATTGTTCTGTTTGAATTTGATGATGTTAATCACGTTGATTTTGCTGTTGACATTGATGAATGCAATAGATGCAGCAATGTTGCAAAAGATATTCAACACAGCAGTTATAAAAGCGATATTTGAATGAAAAATCATATTAATCTTGAATAGCATTTCATTTTTATATCAGATTTTTAATATGATGTTGTTTAGAATTGAAATGATATGATATTGTTTTTTAAACATTTGATGAAAATAGTTATTTATCATGAATTTATCAAACAAGAAGTAATTGAGATAAGATGTAAAACAGTTTTCTTGAACATTTTTCTGAAATGATGACAGTTGCTCATCATCTTCAGACATGTGAATAGTAGTAACATTTTCAGCTCATGTCATATCAATGAAGATTTTAACATTCTGAAGTTTGATGATTTTTTGCAAGATGACATGATTGACTTTAAACTTTTATATGAGTGAATCATCACTGATAGTTATTGTACAGATCATCATACAAATGTTTATCTTAAGAATATTCTTGCAAAGCTTTTGCTTATGAAGATTCATTCATGCTTTATTTTGTGAATTCAATTGTTTTCTCATCTCTACTCTGATTCAGAACTGTGTAAAGTCTTAAATATATGCTTGATGATCAATTTCATTCAATTGCTTGTTGAGTTTAAGCTGAGAACAATGACTTAGAAATTTCTGTTTCATCTTATTCTTTGTTTTGTTTTTCACTTGTATTAAGTGAAAAGTAGTTGTATCATGATTATCTTTGATTTCTTCAAAATCATTCTTTGAATTGATTTCATTGCTGCTATTGAATTCATTACTTTTTAAATCATCATTCTCATGTTTAATAATATTGAGTTCACTAATCTTGAAATCATTATTTTTAGCATCATCATTCTTGAAATCATCATTCTTAGCATCATTACTCTTGAGATCATCATTCTTGAAATCATCATTCTTGATATCACTAATCTTGAAATTATTCTTCTTGAAATTATCATTCTTGATATCATCATTCTTAATATTATTAATCTTGAAATTGTTCTTCTTGAAATCATCACTTTTGAAATCATCATTCTTGAAATTATCATTCTTGAAATTATCACTCTTGAAATCATCATTCTTGAAATCATCACTCTTGAAATCATCACTCTTGAAATCATCACTCTTGAAATCATCATTCTTGAAATCATTAAACTTGAAATTATTCTTCTTGAAATCATCATTCTTGAAATCACTAATCTTAAAATTATTCTTCTTAAAATCATTATTACTGAAATCACTGATCTTGAAATTATTATTCTTACTAGAATCATCATTTTCAAGTGCAATAGTTTTGAAATCATCAATCTTGAAAACATCAATCTTGAAATCATCATTCTTGATAATTTTCACAGAAATTGATTGATCATTTAAATTCTCAAAACTTAATGATTGATGTTTATTAAACTCATATAATTTCATAAGCAGTGTTAATATATTGATATTATGTACTCAATAATGATGATCATGAATTTCATGAGATTGAATTCTGCTCTTTTCAATCAAATGATGAGTCATGAAATCATATATCATATTCAAAAGCGAAGTGATTTCAGTTCAATGCATCTGATCGAAATGAGATTTTTGAGTTGTATGCTTGAGATTTTTGTATGCAAGAACTTTGTGCTTCGTCGAGAATGTATAATAGTGAATGCAATGTCAATTCATAATGTCAAGTCTCTTCTGATGAAGAGCTTTAAATTGTTCATGTAGCTTAATAATGAATGTATCTACAGCGCAATTAAATGAGCTTAATACTTTAACTTTCTGATCAATGTTTATTAGCAGCAAAGTGATAACAACATTCATGAATATCTTGCTCAATTCAAATATGTCTTTGATCAAATTGAAGTTATTTGAAAGAGTATAATAATACTGTAGTATCTTCATCTGTTTTTCATTGAGAAAGATATCTTATGCATTAAGCTTCGCTTTGATATCATTGTCTTTGAATATATTTATCTCTTTCTTTGTATGCAAATCTTGATTAATGAGAATGTTTCTTCATTTGAGATTGTGAATCAATTTCTTTTTATTAATATGAGCAGAATTTAGTTTTTTGATAGCTGCTAATTGAATCTTGAATGTTATGTCTGATCTCACTGCATTAACTTGAATGATAATTGAAGAATTTTTGAAACAGTACTTTTGAATTCGCTTGTGATTAATTTTCTTTAGCATGAATCAAGAATCAAGAGTAGACTTCAGTTCAAGAGTGCTTCATTTGTTATTAATGTGTGAATGTTGAAATGCTATTGTAATATTTGTAGTTGATGCAAATATGAAAGATGTAGAAATGATTGTTGCAATTCAAATCTCAATTTCTATTTGAATCTTGAAATGATTTTCGACTTTGAATTAATATTTGAAGCGTTTTGACAATTTAATGAAATCTAAATATTATTGATTATCATCTATCATAGTAATTAGAACACGCAACTTGCAGTTTAATGTTTAAGATTCAGAAATTATGATTTTCTAAACTTTATTCACTTGTACAACATTTACATCTTCACACAATCAGCATTCATGATCATCATGATAAGTGCAATGATATGATAAGCTGACAATGAAATGATTTTCTCTGATCATAATCTGATCTTTTTGAATTATGTGCTTGCTAGAAATGAAGTGATTGAATTAAAGATCTGTTGATGAAAAAACACATTCTTGAGCACAAAAGTGTTGAAAGACTTCTCATTAAACAAGAAATTGATCATTTTGTGCAATGTTGATAAAAGTTGCAATGATTATCTTTTTAATGACAAATGTTGTAAACAGATTGTAAATGATGTGATGTATATGTGCAAGATGATCATTGACATTTTTCATATGAAGCTTGATCTCACTGAATTAAGTCATCATTGATTGAAATTTCAGTTGAAGCAAGCTCAATTGTTCATAGTCTCTGATATTAATCATCATCTCATCTTCAAGATTGTGATGCATGTACATTTTTTCAGTTCAAAATCTTGAACTCTGACATTGCTTCAAATACTCATGAATGATAACATCTTTAATCATTGAATCGCTGTTGATATAAAAGACTCAGTTATGAATGATGTCATGCTTGAATCTTTGTTTTTCAACTGATGTCACTAAGTGAAGCTTTACATCAAAAATGACGTTGACAATTCAGTTTGAAATCATCTTGAAGATGATTTTCATCTTGACATAATATTCATCTTCAATGCTTCTCATGATATCAATCACTTCATCAAGATCATTTTCATAAAGTAGTATCAGCTTTGCTTTGAAGATAATGAGAATACACTGAAAAGAATTTATATTTTCGAAAAGTAAAAACTCATCATTCAATGACTGATTTTCGATGTGTTTTTGCATTGAGATGATGAAGTTGACATTCTTACGTTGAAATGTTTGAGATGTATCATAGTAGTTCATCATCTGATCATCTTGTGAAACTTTTAATTTCTTCATCATGTTGACTGATTCTCACTTGTAAAATGTGAGATGAAAGAATGAAAAGCTGTAACAAACAATTTTATGTTAATCAATTCATTATGTATAATCTAAATAAATTGATCATCTGTAACTTACAATTAAAGAGTGTGTAAAATAATTTAATGTTTCAATGATCTGTAGTTGTAGCTTCAATGAAGCGACGTTGAGATAAGAAAGTTGTAACTTAAGATTGATTTTATTCAATGAAGTGAGTTAATTGAAGTAGAGTATATGTCAACAGCATCTGAAGTCAGATCAGTTTAATGTACATTGAAAAGTGCAAATGCTGATGAAATATAACTCACAGAAACATGTGTTGTAACTTAATACTTAATGTAAACTGCACTTATATGTCGTTGATAAACAATGATATTTATTACAATAAGTGATGAGCGATGACTTGCATTTATGTATTGATTGAGTGCAAATATTAAAGCAAATTCTGACGTGTTTGCTTTGCAATATCTTTTTTATTTATTTATAATGATTTGATTGAAAGTGATACATACTCTGATAAAGTAAACAAAAGATGAAAGATGAAAGATGAAATTAATTTAAAGACTTACTACAAATTAATTGATTATATAGTGTTGCAATTTATGCGCTGTAATGTGAATATCTACGTTCAGCAGTGAATCGCATCAAGACAAAAATGTGTGAATCATTTGCATTGAATGAAATATATGTTCAATGAATCAGAACTACATTTGCGAAACACTTAATCTGATTAACAAGCTTTCATAGCAGCAAAAGTAACGCTCAGTAGAAGATTGAAGAATCTAAAGCAACTTTATCTTTTTTGCTATATGTATTATCAACGTGAATTGAGATGATCTTTATGAAACATTTATTCATTTCTCTGTAATTCATATTTCTAACAGACAGAATGCAAAGTATCTGTCTTCTTAAAAACAGCATTCTCTGATTTATTCTTGTAAGAAGCTGCGTGATAGTGATAAAAGTGCTTTCAAATTAAGATGTGAAAATGTTTTTGAATATTTAATAAGATAACAAAAATCTACACTTTTGATCTGAAGAATTGCAGAAGAAAATGAAGAAACATTGTAATACTTAAATGCATGTCTTGATAAGAATGCTTCTGAAGCATGAACAAAAAACAATTGTATTCATCTAGTTGCTGAACATCATTTTCAGTTTGTAAGTCAGTTTGTCAAATTGACATATGTATGAGATAGTCTCAATTCTACATGACAAGATCATCATGTGAGATTTGATCAATATTCTTTAGTTTGACAAACAACAATATTGTGTTTCAAAAGCATTTTTCTTCTCACAAGTGTGATTACAAGCAATCATATAATATGAGCTTTTGATCTTTTAAGAGCAAAAACATGTTGTTCTATTTCATTCTCTTTTTGCTCACACTTTGCATAAACATCATCTGCAGCTTCAACGTATATTTCTTCTCTTGTTTAATCTCATCATTGATTTCACTGTTGACTAGTTGAATTGAATTTTAAAGTGAAATTTACATGATTTATGTTGTCTTAAAAGTAATCTTCTTAATGAATTTAAGTTTTTTGAATAGAGTGACATCAGCGACGTTGTCAACGTGTTTGATGAAAGATTCACTATGCGTTGAATTGATAGAAGTACTAATAACTTTCTTTAATAAGTATGTATGATTTGTAATATTTGAAGCATTGCTCATAATGATTTACATACATATCTGATTTAATAAGAATATTAAGTGAAATTGTCTTGTTTGAATTTGAATAAGACTTGACATTAACAAACAAAGATGATTTGATTCAAGCATTTAGTCTGATCATCAATAAACATCTTCATTATTTAATTTCTATTGATTTCAAGAGTCAATGATAAAAGACATTTGAGCTGAATTAAATATAATGAGATCTGAGTAGAGGTAAAATTCAATCTAATCAAATATGAACAGTAAATGCAAATCTTTAATACAGTACTTTAATTCAATCATCGATAATATCACTCTGCTATCGACTTGTTATTAAATGACAAGAGTATTCTTTGCATTGATTTTATTAAAGCGCAGTTTGATGTTCAAAAAGATTCATATCTCTCTGATGAAACATGATCTAAACATCATTTTGTTAACAACATGATTCAAGAAAACAATTCAATGTTTCGCGCATGCTCTCATTGTGACAAGCTCACGAAAAACATCAGTGAATTAAAGCGACATCTCATCAAGTGTGAAGTGCATAACATAAACAGTTTTGAACAAGACTCAAATCTAAATGTTCATTGATAATTGTATCAACACTTAATGTTGATTAATGAAAGAAAATTAACAATGTAGCTGATATATGTCTTACAGAAGATATTGAACAGAAGAATTGTCAATGACTGAATTTGAAAGCAGGTAATAAACTACATGAAGTCAGTGATATGCTAGATTTAATCAACAACGAAAGACAATCAGTTTTTATATTGAAAGAAAAGAAATATGCATCAGATAAAGATTGAGCTTCAATATAAACTGAATTTATTCATGTTAAGTTGAAATTTCTGTTAACGTCTTTGATCATATGAGTTGAGTCATTCAAGAAGATTATCAAGAAAAGAGCTGCAATAATCATCAACATATCTGTGATGATCTTTGAAGAAAGATTAAGAAAACGTTAACAAAGATGTGATGATTCATATATTACGAAGTATCATTTCTTTCAGAACAAGACAAACTATGCATTTGCATTATGACTGTATCAAACTAGAATTACAAAAGAAAATGTACACAAGTACTTTAACAATATATGATTACACTTACTTCATTCGTCACTAAGCTTTTGAACATCTAATAAGTGATTGAATTTATTGCATTGAATATCATACAATATTGATAATGAACAATGACAGTCAAGAGCATTCTGTATATCATTTATGTACGAAGAAGCAGATGCAGTTTAATACAATATTAAATATCAAAATATTATTAATTCACTTTGTTTTCTTTTGAGACATTGACTCTTTGAAAAAGATCTTCTTTATGCACTCATTTATTATTACAACGCGAACAATTGTCAAGTTTATAGTGAGATGCATACGATTGATTTATAATGAGAAACACAAGAAAAGCTTTCTGATGACATCATTATAATGTTGCTTTTACTGACAACAAACAAGACAGTTTTAACTCAACATTAGAATGATCTTGTTGCATGATTTTTTTATCTCATCATTAAGAACTTGCTTTGACATATGTTACGAGCGTATCAAGATTGATAAGACTGAACAAGATTGAAGTTCTAATCAATTCGCAATGCATGCTAGCAAGTACTTTGTGTAATGATTAAAGTTAGTCAACAATCTAGTCGAGATCTGATCTAGATCTGACTCAGATTTGACTCAGATATGACTTAACACTCTTTTTCTTTCTCAACACTTTTTTCTTTCATCAACATCTTGTTCATCTACATCATCTTCTTTTCATGTCACAAACACATTTCTTTCAAGTCTAGCGCAGTCTTTGAACATTACATAAATAAAAGCTTTTGTATCAATCTTCTTCTGTATTTTTAATATTCAGTTATAACTATCTTTAAAGATCAAGCACTATCAATTCTGATCTTCATTGATTGTATCATTTAAACATGATTCTGACATTATATTAAGAATTCGTTAATCACATGATACTGATTTCATTACTCATTCAATTAACTTGTACAGATGAATTGAGTCTAAAGAAATTTGTTTATCTGATGATTTGATCTTAAAAGACAAGAATAACATCAGAGAATTCATAGAATCAACAAAAACATATAATCATTGAATTGCTAGAAGATTTATTGCTCATTCAGTATGCATTCATTCAAAATCGATTAATAGAATTTATGATAAAGAATCTTCGTGAATTGCTAGAGAATCAAATCGATCAATAGAATTATGATAAAGAATCTTCGTGAATTGCTTCAAGATTAATCACTTTCACAAACATCTTCTTTGTTGAATAAACATTCGTCTTTCTTCATAAAATCACTGAGCTTCATTCTTCGTTCAATTCAAATCAATTCTCATCTTCTTCACTATGACATTTAAGAACACATCTGATAAAGATAAAGCTTTCGTTGATCTTTTGCAATAAACACGTTCACAAGCTTTCTCTTCTATCGTTGATTCACAACATGCTTCTTTATTCATTGCTTTCAATGAATCAAACGTTGAAATCATTATACTTGATGATATAAAAGTATGAAAGAAACATATTTATGATCTTAATAAAGAAACAGATCATCTTGTTAAGATGAAACAATGAGACAAAAGCAAAATTCAACAGTTGAAAGCAAAACTACAAGCTTTCACTGCTATCACAGTCAATGTAATCATCACTGCTCTCTTGATTGTTATTTACTTCGAATGATCTAGATATCACAAAATACTCAACTCTTTAATGTTCATTGATGAAAAGAACTCTACTTGAAAGAACTGATCTCTTGACATACGAAAGAAGCTAGCAATGAACATCAACATCTTTTCAAATGAACTCTACAAGCTGAGCTATATTAACTCTTAATTAGCAGATGATGTCATTGAAGTCACTTAAGTCAGATGCAATCTCAACTGTGACAATTTTTATCTGATTATCAATGAACTTTTAAAGAAACTAGCTCAATCATTTCATGACTCTGATAAGAAAGACAACTATCATAGAAAATGTATTAATCTAATTCAAGAATCAAAGAAATTCAGCGATTTCTTTAATCAGTTTCAACGACTATACATCTATCTAAAGTATCAGAAGAACGTACTAGTTGTTGATTTAAAGAATAAAATAAATTTTCGTCTTCAAATCTTTTAAACAGCTCAGATGAAGTCACTCATTAAGCTATCAGATATTTGAAACTATCTGATTCGCTTGAACAATGAACATAAAGCAGTTCAAGAGATCAAGAACAAACTACTTAAACGTGATGATTCAAAAATCATCATTTCTAGAGCAACTATTGCTGTTCAGACTTTTGCTTTGAAGTCTGACTGATCAAAGTTGCGTAACGCAGTTTTGACTAACGTCAAGAATGCAGATGTTTTAGTTGAAATCTGTTTTATATGTTACAAATCAGATCATAGTTTCAAAGAATGTTTGAATCAATCTATCAAAGTCAATGCAGTTGACAAGAACTATGATTGTTTTGAACTCAATATTGAATCAGAGTTCAAGTCAAAAAACTAGTCATCTCTTCAACAGTCACTGAAGTGAAGATTATATCTTTGTGCAATCTAGACGAAATTCTATCGAAAGAGAATTACTTTGATAAGTCATTTCTAGTCGATGCTCTTCTCATCTTGCAGAACGAATCATTCAGTCTTTGCTCTTTGATAGACAGTGATTCAGTCGTTTATATGATCATATATATCAATCTAGTCAATAAAGTATGTAAAAAGCTGAAAATTCAATCTATATCACTGACAAAAGAGAAGTTAATAAAAGAATATGATGAAAAGATATTTAAGAAGACTATCACTCATAAAATTCTATCAAATCTCATCATTGAAAGTCATAAGAAATTGACTGTTTTTATATTGATAGCTGACATCAATCATCACGAAGTCATATTAGAAAAATCATGAATGAATAAAAATGAAATATTACTGAATATGCAAATCAACGTCATCGTTTTTTCAAATCAATTAAATACTTTTATTTCGATTTTTTCAATTTCTTTCAATTCAAAGCACTCAAGTTGATCGCGATCAACTTTGTCTACTTCTATCTCTCAGTCAAAGATTTCTAAAATGCTCAAATGATCTGTTTCAACTACAATTCAGTGTTACAAAGCGTGTCGACATTAAATAGAATCTAGTCAATAGACTCTAGAAATTTTAATATGTGAACAAGAAACAACAATGTTTCAAATCAAAATATGCTGAAACATTTCATCTATTCGAGCTCTAGCAAATCGACTACTTCGCTTCTTTGTTCGCTTTACTATAGATACAGCTCGAAACTGTTCTCTTTCTTCTGTATTCTTAGTTTTCTAGTTATAGCTATCTCTATTGATCAAACATTCTATTCAGCTACGCACTATCTCGCTGCAGTGTGATTAGATTCTAGGCACGATCTCAACATTAAACTAAGAATTCGTTAATTCTATGATATGAGTATCAATATTCATTCAAGACACTCGATGAACAACGAAACAAGTCTAAAGAAATTTGTTTACCTGATGATTGACGACTTTGAAAGACAGAACAATATCAGAAAATCAATAGAATCAACGACAAGACTGTTGAATTGCTAGAGAATCTATCGCTCATTCAGTAGCATCGATTCACTCAATCAATAGAATTAACGAGAACATATGATCTTTGATTGCTAGAGAATCACAAATCTTTTCTCTTCAAAAAGCTCATGAATCAGTTGAGTCAAAATAATCTCTGTCATCAAATTCAATTCGACTTGATTCAATTTCAGATCAATTTAGTGAGTCTGCTACAAAGACAAGTCAATAGTCAATCTTTTCAATGAGCTAGTCGATTCTCTTCTAGTAAGTCTGCTTCAATGACACGATCAGAATCGATCTCTTTGATGAGCTAGTCAATTTTCTTCTAGTGAGTCTGCTACAAAGACGCTGTCAATGCAATGATCTATCTACTCACATCGCTCTATTTATCAGTGAATCGATCTACCTCATGTTTCTGTGTCAACTAGTGAGTCTGCTTCAATGACGCTGTCAATGCAATGATCTATCTACTTACATCGCTCTATCTATCAGTGAATCGACCTACCTCGTGTTTCTACGTCAAATAGTGAGCCTGCTACAATGATCGCTCTTTCTCTCTCATAGTGAGTCTGCTACAATAGACATTTCGATGATCTGAAAGATCAATAGAAAGATTGATAGAAAGACGAGCGTCGAGCTCTACGTCAGTACTATGAACTACACTACAAGTCATAGAGACATAACTTTTAAAGAGAAGAAAGTAATGTTACAAAGCGTGTTGACATTGAATAGAATCTAGTCAATAGACTCTAGAGATTTCAATATGTGAACAAGAAACAACGATGTTTCGAATCAAAATATGCTGAAACATTTCATTTATTTGAGCTCTAGCAAATCAACTACTTCGCTTCTTTGTTCGCTCTACTATAGATACAGCTTGAAACTGTTTTCTTTCTTCTGTATTCTTAGTTTTCTAGTTATAGCTATCTCTATTGATCAAACATTCTATTCAGCTACGCACTATCTCGCTGCAGTGTGATTAAATTCTAGGCATGATTTCAACATTCAGAAAGAATCATTCTCAATTTGAAGCATAAATGTCGCTTCGTTCAAAATGCTGTTGAATCGTTCAAAGAAGAACAAGATCAAAGTCTTTGCTTTACAATACTCAGTGCAATTTGAACGCTTTAAACGTCTCTTCAATCAATGAAACTGCTCAGAATTTGAAAGATATTAAAGCGAAGCTGTCATCAAAATATTATGAGTTTCTAGATGTTTTTGATTGAACTCAATCAACTAAACTACTCTCTCATCACTTCTACAATCATAAAATTGAGCTCATCAGTGATTCAACACTTTCTCACTGTTGAGTTTATTGAATGTTCTTTGTCAAGCTTCTGAAAGTAAAGAAGTACTTAAATGAGAACTTGTCAAAGAGATTCATCACTTTCAGTCAGACTTTCTATTTCTTTCTCGTTTTATTCGCTCTCAAAGCAAATGAAGATCTTCGATTCTGCGTGAACTATCAAAAGCTAAATGTCATTTTCAAAAGAAATAAATATTCTCTATCGTTGATAAATGAAATCATTGATAAAATAGTGAGTTGTAAGCATCTGACTAAATTGAACATCATATCAGCATTTAACAAACTTCAAATGCATTTCAATAGTAAGAATTACATCATTTTTATCACTGCTTTAGAAGCATATAAATACAAAGTGCTATCATTTGAACTAACTAATTGTCAGAATTGTGTCTAGATGATACAATTAATGAAGATTAGAGTTGATAGTGCTTGATCTTTAAAGATAGTTATAACTGAATATTAAGAATACAGAAGAAGATTGATACAAAAGCTTCTATTTATGTAATATTCAAAGACTGCGCTAGACTTGAAAGAAATGTGTTTGTGACATGAAAAGAAGATGATGTAGATGAACAAGATGTTGATGAAAGAAAAGAGTGTTAAGAAAGAAAAAAGATGTTGAGA
>JAABUK010010118.1_pt1 | contig 12682 bp, 18 predicted proteins | sample 5559141 | NCBI WGS metagenome assembly JAABUK01 (sample SAMN10711869, study PRJNA513367) | rock metagenome | isolation source: Antarctica rocks | place: Antarctica: Victoria Land, Pudding Butte nord | collected 2016-01-03
GAAGCAATGACTAAGACACACATGCATGCTTTGCCCCTCAGTGTGCTTGTTGCATTTGCTCTGGACAAGGCACACTTTCAGTCAGCATGGCTTGCAACTCATGCCATCTGCAGTCATTCTTGCAACTAGCAGACCCTGCAATATTGGGCGGGACACCAGTGGCAACTGTTTGTTTCAACACCCCCAAATTTGCAGTGCCTACTTGGCTGATTGAATCTTCCTGCATTTGATTTTGTGCAGGTACTGAACAGCAAAGCAGGCCCAGCCAAGCGCAACGTGCTGATTTACAAGGTAAGGGCGCCTGACTCTGCAGTGCTGGACCTGTACTCAGGGCTGCAAGCCTCAGCAGATTGGTGGGGTGCCAAACCTATTGACACACTGTAAGCTTGACAAGCCCTCTACTGCATGCTGAGATATCTGCTGCCATGCCTCTACTCTTGCTGCAGCAAGTGTCAGCAGCCGCTTATGAGCAATACTGCACTGTGCGTTCACCCCTTTGTTTCCTGATGCATGTGTTTTGTTGACTTTGTCTTGCTCGACTATCTCGACTATACAACTGGTGTGGTTATGCTGTGTTTGTTACTGCCACTGCAGAATGTATGAATTGCGCCGCAATGCCATCTCCGCTTCCCAAGCCTGATTGCATAGGCTCTCAGCAACAGCATTGCCAAAGAATCCTGCTTGCGATGGAACTGATGTGCCCACAGGTACAAGAGTTCCATTGGTGTGAAGGAACTGATGCACTTCTTTGACGCCACTCACACCTCCATCAACGCTGTGGACAAAGCAGAGGCTGAGTCTTCTTCACCACACAGCATCATCCCAAAGACCCCTGTCAGGTCTGTGGGTTTGGGACATGCCAGAGCCAAGCGTGGCAACAGCAGGCCATCCATGAAAAACAACAGCCAGCACGCCACTAGACAGGCGTTGCGGTTCTCCTGCCGTAAGCATGCTCGGGATGTTCTTACCTCTGCACCAGACGTTGCCAGCAAGCGTGCTCAGACTACCTCTGAACCAGTTGATGCCAGCAAGCGTGCTCAGACTACCTCTGTACCAAATGTTGCCAACAAGTCTGCTCAGACTACCTCTGCCCCTACTGCACATTCTGCCTCAGCAACTGACGCTGATGCTGCAGCAGAACTTGGCAGCAAAAGACTGAAAGCCTCGCTTCTGGCAGATGCTGACAGCAGACCAGCAGAAGCCAATGCCTGTGCAGACGCTGCTAATGACAGCTCACAAGCAGAAGCCAATGCCTGTGCAGACGCTGCTAATGACAGCTCACAAGCAGAAGCCAATGCCTGTGCAGATGCTGCTAACGACAGCACACCAGCAGAAGGCAGTGCCTGTGCAGATGCTGCTGATGACAGCAGACCAGCAGAAGCCAATGCCTGTGCAGACGCTGCTAATGACAGCACACCAGCAGAAGGCAGTGCCTGTGCAGATGCTGCTGATGACAGCAGACCAGCAGAAGGCAGTGCCTGTGCAGATGCTGCTGATGACAGCAGACCAGCAGAAGCCAATGCCTGTGCAGACGCTGCTAATGACAGCACACCAGCAGAAGGCAGTGCCTGTACAGGATCTGGCAATGACAGCACTGCGGCGCTCATGGCAGATGCTGACAGCAATCAGGCCCAGACCGTTGCAATGCCTTCTGCAGCTGATGCCCAGTGCAACACAGAGGCAGCAGCTTGTTGCATGCCTGAGACAGAGGGCTCATCTGGGGTTGTGTCATCAACTGATGTTGTTCATAGCGTTCCTGATGCTAGGGTTTGCCTCAAGCAATTATTGCTAGAATATCAACTAGCGGCTGAAGCTCGCAACGGAGCTGACAAAATCACCATTGTGCCTGCAGACACATGCAGTCAGGCTACCAGGCAGCACCAGGTACACACTGAATTACAACCAGATTTTACATCTGTCTTGTGTGAGCAGCAGTCTCTTCCTGATGGCATAAGGCATGCACGTGTTGTGTGACTGTCACAAAGTCCATATGCAGCTCCTCGCTTTTGATGAGTCTGCCTGAAGATGCGAGCCGGCTGCAGCAGCTAAAGCTTGCAAGATGAGTGTAGCGTGTAGCAGACTCCTGCTCGTTTATGGGTCTTACAGGATGCACGCAAACAAGCTCCCATTATAATGTTGCATGACAGGCATAAGCAAGCATGCCACACATCTGAAAAATTGCCATGCTGATTGTGCTTGCAGGAATTTGTCACCTTTGAGGTCCAGACCCCAAGCAAGCCGTACATGAGTGTTACTGCAAGTCTCAAAACTAGCATGGGGAAGTTGAAAGCCGCACTGCAGCAGCACTTTGAAAACACAGGCAGAGGGGACTTGGATGATGGCAAATTGTTGTGGAATGGTATGATTTTGGCCCCACACAGAACTGTGAAATCCTATCAAGTAGAGTTCTTGGAGTTGTTTGGTCCTGTAGACTGGGTGCGCAGCCAGTATGGTGACTGAGGGCGAAGATTATAGTCTCCCTTTGGTGTCGCACAGTGTTCATTACCGATGACTCAACCTTTTCCGATCACTTGTTTGTGAACTTGGCGTCTGACATTGCACGCAGCATATCAATCAAGATGGAGTTGAATCAAATGTCAAATATTGAAGGCTGCAGAGCTAATTCTGTCGCCTAGGCCAGCATACATCATCACACATGCATGAGATTAGGGCCTGGTTTTGGCTAGATTGGGCTTGATGGTTACACTGACATGTTACACATGCAGAGTAAGCCGGAACCATGGTACATCTGCGCTGGCTCCTCTTAGCCAAAATGCAGCATGTTATCATCTCAGATGATTCCACTTCCTAGCTCTATAGAAAAAGGTAGCCATGATGCAATCGCCAGCAGCTTCGCATGCAAACATATACTGGTCTAATCGCATTAAACTTGCATCAAGTCTGATAGGTTCTACTTGTTCGTCCTGGTATGACAGCTTAAACCGGCGGTCTACGTGTCAGACAGCCCACGCCCGGTCGCATGGGCAGACAGCAATCGCTTGGTTGCCTCTGCAATGTGCAGCAGGTGAGTGTCATGCTGTGAAAAAGGCTGCAGTTGACGCAAGGAAGCCCATTCTGAGTTGCAATGAGCTGGTGATCAATTGCCAGCTTCTGCAACAGCTTCCATGTCTTTGCTGCTGCCCCATGTGAGCTGGGACATCTCAGACAGATCCAAATCAGGCAAGCTTCTGTCCTTCAGAGCTGCCAGCAAATCCTTGGGCCAGCCAGATGGCTCCAGACCATACTCTTGCAGCTGCGCGTGCCTGCTCCAGCAGCTGGCGGTCCTCTGGCAGCTTTGCAGCCTTCAGGTAGCTCAGCCCATCCCTGCCGCTCTGCTTCTTCCCCAAGAAGTCCCCAGGTCCCCTGCATAACACAGCACAATTGGCCACACAGACGCCATGTTGATGTGTCACAGTGCCAAGTCGAGGTCCCACAGTGCCATGTTGATATGTCACAGTGCCATGTGCAAATAGCAGCTGTGAAACGCATGAATGGGAACATCGATATGTCTGATTGGCAAACATCCAGGCTGATCTTTGCGACTCATGAACACATTCAATTAGATTCCAGGCAAGGCGCGGCTGCCAAAACACCATCCCCAATAGTTACCCATTGAAGGATTCACTTGTTGGCTCATACAGCTGTGGTTGACTTTGTTCTCGCAGTGCTTGCGTACACATAACCCTCCAACAAAACCTGATGCTGAGCAATGCCTCAGACCTCAAACCCAAACCCTATGTAGACAAAAGCAGTGGTGCCACAGTTACCTCTCTTGTAAGTCAGCTTCCGCAATGGTGAAGCCATTCTGGGACCTAGTGAGAACCTGCAGTCGGGTCAGGGCTGTCTTGTGGGGGGTCATGAGGTAGCAGGTGGAAGCCCTCTTGCCCCGCCCCACTCTGCCCCTCAGCTGATGCAGCTGAGCCAGGCCAAAGCGCTCTGAGTGCTCCACAATGATGACAGACGCCTCTGGCACATCCACCCCCACCTGCATATGCCACACTGCCTTTTGTCTGGTTGGCTGTGCCTTTTGTCTGGTTGGCTGTGCCTTTTGTCTGTCTGGCAGTGCCGTTTGTGTGTGTGGCGGTGCATTTTGTGTGTGTAACGGTACCTTTTGTCTGTCTGACAATGCCTTCTGTCTGTGTGGCCATGCCTTTGGTCTGGTTGGCAGTGGCAGCAGTTTGTAGCATTGCCTGATTGGCAGTGACAGCAGTGTGTAGCAGTCAAAAGTAGTGTTCAATGCAGACTGCTGTGCTGCTACCAGGGGGTGTGTGTCACAGTGCTACTGGACAGGTCTTGCATCACCAGCATACACAAACCGTCACAAGGTTTGTCACAAGGAATCTGACAAGCTTCCTTGCAAGATTGCATTGAGGAACATCAGAGCAATGTTGCCTTGCTGGAGTGCTGATCCTCTCAGCGTCGCATAAACAAGCAAAAGCAACATTGTGAGACCAAGGGTCACTTGGCTGACATCATCCCTGAATGCAGAGCCTTGCATGGGAGAGCATCAGCGTCTAACAGGTTGCTGGCAGTGAGTAGCACAGCTAGGAGTAGAAAGCACACCTCAACAACAGTGGTCGAGATGAGGACAGGAGTCTCTCCACCAGCAAAAGCTTGCAGAGCTGCAAACTTGTCCTCAGATGACATCCGGCCATGCAGCAAACCACATTTGGCATCACCCAGAACGCCGGTCTGCTGCAGGTGGCGGTGCTCCTCTTCTGCTGCCTTGATGCCAGCCATGATCTCTGAGGAGCTTTCATCCACCAGGGGGCATATGATATATGCCCTCCCCCCTGCCTCTAGCTCCTTCCGTATAGCGCTGTACATCTGCGTCAGTTTGCAGTTGTGGTCAAACTGTCTGTTGCTGTGTCAAAGTGAGCAGTACCAAAACAGCATCTACTGAGAACAGCAACACTAAAAAGTGTGTTCTGCAATGCTTCATTTCAAGGGTGGGAATTTTCCATTTTGCCAGAAGTCATACCCATCCTGCTAGGTGCAGAATTGTATAGTGCTGGTCAAGCTGACTTGCGCAAATAAGTGAGTTTCATTTTGAGACGCGAAGCCCTGCCAAGGCCATGAGGGATGCATTCAGTTCGAGATGAAGTCACCCTGCTTTTGATGGCAGCGATCTCTCATTGAACAACCTGAGGACATGGTTCACCTTGCTTTTTGTGGCAGGAATTTCATACAAAATGATGCTGACAAGGGAGTCATCTTGCCTGTGATGTCGACAGCGTCATACTGAATGGAAAAGACAAAGGTTTGCCACTTGCAGCTGTTGTGTCTCAATGGTAGGTGTTGAAAGAAGAGTCACCTTGTTTCTGGTGGCAGCAGTGTCATGCTGAACAATGCGAAGACAACAACACTGATGCTGAAAAGGGGAGTCACCTTATTTCTGATGGCAGGGGTGTCATGCTGAACCATGTGAAGACAACAGAATTGATGTTGAGACAACAGAAACGATGTTGACAAACAATGTAAAAAGGGGAGTCACTTTGTTCCTGATGGCAGCAGTGTCATGCTGAGCAGTGTGAGCACAACAAACATGATATTGAAAAGTAAGTCATCTTGTTTCTAATGGCAGCAGTACAGCGTGAAGACAACAGAAATGACTTTGAAAGAAGGGTCATCTTGTTTCCGATGGCAGAGATATCATGCTGAGCGTAGGTGAAGACAACAGAAACAGTGTTAAAACGGTTAAGAGGGTCAAAAAGGGATAAGAGGGTTAAAAGGGGGGTCACCTTGTTCCTGATGGCAGGGGTGTCATGCTGGGCATAGGTGAGCACCGGCTGGCGGCCAGGTGGCAGCTCGTCAATGGCCGACAGGGCCATGTCCCCATGGGCAGTAAGCGCTAGAGTGCGAGGGATGGGGGTGGCTGTCATGGCCAGCACGTGAGGCAGAGGTGTGTTCTTGTTCTGCAGCTTTGCTCGCTGATTTACTCCAAATCTGCAAAAGGCAAATTTGTGACTAAATCAATGGTGATGTGTCTCAGCCATGACTGTGTCAATGCTGATATGAATCAACCCTTCTGCAACAGGTTGCAAAACATGCCTGTCAACCTTAGAGTGCAGCCACCTAAAAATAATATGAAGGTGGTGTGGCAACTGTGCTATGTAATGACCGATCCGATCTGACTGAAATTGATGCAGCCTCGGCGCAGTCAGTTTTGACAACTCATAACAAGTACAGCCTAGCAAGTCTGCGCGTCAGACGAATCAGGGCGAGGAGGGAATGCAAAGCTGCAATGCTCATCAATAACAGCCAGACCAAGCTTGTTGAGCCCCAAAGCATTTGAGGAGAAAGTGGAAACCTATACTGGTCATCTAGATCACGCTTAGAAATGTAGAGTGCATAAGATCTAGTGAGTGCATGACACCCAGATTGGCGAGGAAGTACCAACCTGTTGGCACCCAAAGTTATGAGGAGGAAATAACAGCCTGTTGGCACCCAAATTTGCGAGTAATGAACACAAACCGGGTTCAAATTGTATGGAGAAGACACAAATCTGTCGGGACCCAAGCTTGTGAGGAGGAATACAAACCTGTGCTGCTCATCAATGACAGCCAGGCCAAGCTTCTTGAACTCCAGGGCGTCGGTAATGAGTGCGTGCGTGCCCACGACGATGCCTGTGCTGCCGTCTGCCAAGCTGGCATACACGGCCCTCCTCTCCTTGGTCTTGGCAGAGCCTGTGAGGATGGCAATTCTGGGGCGTTGGTCCAAAGGCATGGCCTTCACAAGCTGCTCAAGCTTCATCATGTGCTGCTCTGCCAGGACCTGCAGGCAGGAGGTAGTTTTAAAGGAGCCAAAAGTTACGCTTTTCAGCGATCATAACAGGAGCCTCCTAAGGCAGCAGCCTGGAGCAGAGAGAAGTTGCTCAGTCAGTTTGACACCACAGCCATGATAGTGGCTTATGAAAGGACTGGATGTTACACCTGCAAGCCAGAGAGACTTTCCCAAAAGGCAAAGGTTACGCTTTTCAGCGATGGTCATGGGAGCCTTCTAAGGCGGCAGCCTGGAGCAGAGAGAAATTGCCCAGTCGCTCTGACACCATGTCAATGACAGTTGCACGACGAAACCAGTTTCCTTGCAACATTTTGAGGTTGTGAAACATCGCTTTAGGAAATGCAAGCACAGCAGCATGTCAGAGAAAGAGTTTATTGCTAACATGTGCATGCTTGTATGGTCATGTTTGCAACGCTGAGACAGAAGTTGCTCAGTCGCTCTGACACCACATCGATGACAGTTGAAGATACGACTTGGATGATAGCTGCAGACTGACGCCATGTTGGCTTTGTGCTGCACACTGACGCCATGTTGATGTTGGCTGCACAATGACACTATTCTGGGCAACATCTCCGGCAGGCAAGAGAGAAGTTGTTCAGTCAGGAAGCAAGGAAAAGTCTGTGGAGCCTTTCAGTGATCCTCCTGCCATGGCAGCTTGTGGGCAAGATTGTTCAGTCACTCTGATATTATGTGGATGATAGCATACTGACACAGTTTGATGATAGCATACTGACACAGTTTGATGATAGCATACTGACACAGTTTGATGATAGCTGCACACCCACACGATGTTGACAACAGCTGCAGATGGAGCAGTCAGGTTACACTAGACATTCAGGCAGGCAGGCAGAGAGAGAGTCAAACAGATGCACAGCCATTCAGACAGACAGTAAGACTCATTGATGGGTCGACCGTTGTGCAGCCTTATAACTAACATGCGTGCACACATACTTGCAGACAGGCCGATGGACACAGAGCTAGTCAGTGATTGCCAAGACACTTGGTGAGTTGATGCTGTGAGTGTGAGCGAGCGTGCGTGCGTGCCTGCATGCATGTGTGTGCGTGCGTGTGTCACCTCAGTGGGAGCCATGAGGGCGCCTTGCCAGCCAGAACCAGCAGCTGCCAGCAGAGCAAGCATGGCCACTGCTGTCTTGCCTGAACCAACATCCCCTTGCAGCAGGCGCATCATGGGAGCTGGGCCCTGCATGTCCCTTAAGATCTGCACACCTCAAGAAGGATTAGTTGTCAGGGTGTGAGGTTGAACCCTGCATGTTCCTCAGGAGCTGCACACCTCAAGAGGAGTCAGTTACTAGGGCGTAAAGATGGAGCCTGCATGTTTCTCAAGACTTGCACACCTCAAGAGGGGTCAGGTTGCAGGATCGAGGGCTGAACCCTGCATGTTTCTCAAGATCTGCAAAGCTTGAGAGGGTTTGAGGTTTGAGTTTGAGGGTGAGACCCTGCGTGTCTCTCAATTGAAATACTGTTGGAGATTGAGACCTGAACCTTGATGTACACAAGGCAGTGCCTGCAGTTCTGGGAAATGCAAAGGCAACTCCACGGAGGCCATGGCACAACAATTTTATGGCAAGCCCGGACCATGGACAAGCTGGGCGTACCTCTGTGAGCACTCTGTCCTGAGCAGCAGTGAGTCTGAAGCCCAGCACATCTCTGCCAGCCTCCATCATGTCCAGCTGGGTGACCCGGGTACCCAACAGATCCGCCTCGCTGCGGGGGGTCCTGTCAATCTCCCTCCGCAGCAGCAGCTTCAGCTGGAGCAGCAGCAGCTCCTCAAAGGCGTGGCGCCGTTTTGCAGCCTCCACGTCTGCCCAGTCTCTGGGCTGATGAATGGCTCTCAAGGCCTGTAACAGATCAGGGCTCATTGTACACATGCGAGCGAGTGATGATCAAGCCGATGAATGGCTCTTAAGGCCTGTGACAGATCAGTGCTCATTGAGAAGATGCGAGTGGGTGATTCGAGTATTGTTGCTTCATGAGGCATTAAGCTGGAGCTGCTGTGCATCCAAGCAGAGTTGCTGCCCAGTCTCTGGGCTGGTGATTGGGTCTCAAGGCCTGTAGCAAATCTGTATTCATTGTCTGTGTTGTTGCTTCATGAGGCATCAAGCCGCTGAATGGCTTGCAAGAACTGCAGCAAACAAATACTCATTGTTTATATCATTGCTTCATGAGGCATCTAGCCGTTGAATGGCTCTCAAGGCCTGTGACAGATCAGCGCTCATTGCACACATGCAAGCAAGTGATGTGAGTAGCATCGCTTCATGAGGCATCAAGCTGGGGCGGGTGGGAATCCAAGCAGAGTTGCTGCTCAGAACTGAGTATGATGGCAGGTGTCTTTGGACTGCGGTGTTTGGCTCAAACATGGCCGCTGCAACATGTTTGTTTTTGGCGCTCTCCAGCAGGTGTCCTTTGTGAAACAGGCATGCAGCTCATCCATCCAGCCACACTTTAAACCATCAGTTAATCAGTCAATTAATCAATCAGTCTCCCAACCAATCAACCATCCAACTTTGCAGTTACATTTGCTGCCGTTCCGACTCATAAGGGGAGTGCAAAAACAATGACTGAGCTTTCAGATGGCGTTTAACACTGCTCAAAAAGCTTTGCACAGACAGAGGGCATGTTCTCAAACTTTTCCCCAGCGTTTCCATTGTCCCCAGGCGCTTCTGAGTTTGTCTTTTATCCTGTAGGGATGACGTATCTGAAGTCAAACGTATGTTTTGGAATTGAAAAGAGCACAGCACAGCACAGCTCAGCACAGCACAGCACAGCACAGCTCAGCACTGCACAGCACAGCACAGCACCTGATGCCAGCCGATGAGGTCATACTGGTCTGTCAGCATGGAGGGCACCACGTCGTAGCCCTGCAGGGCCTTGCTGTCCTGCACAGCCCTGAGGGCCTTCTCAATGATGCCGGGCCACTCCTTGTCCTTGATGGGGGTGCGGGCGGGGTAGCGCCCCACCAGCTGGGGGCTTAGACTAGAGTTTTGAGCTGATGCAGGGGCCAAGACTGCATCAAGAGTTACCCAGGTGCCTGCAGAGGGCAGGTCTGCTTAGCTTTTTCATTAAGCATGTACTGGCGTGACAACAGCAACAAGAACAAGAACAAGAACAAGAACAAGAACAAGAACAGCAGCAGGAGCAGCAGCGTTACAGCAGCAGCAGCAGCAGGCGGAAGAGAGGAAAAGGTGAAGGAAGCAGAATGACAGGAAAAAGTAGAAATAAATGAAGCAGACGTAAGAAGAAAGAGAAGAAAAAGGCCTACCAGCAGCAGCAGAAGAAGAAAAGGAGAAGAAGCAGCAGAAGAAGAAGCAGTAAGAATGCTGGACTGACCTGGCTTTGTACCAACGGTGACCTTGCCATGGACCATCACCTCTGAACCCACACGGTATTGATTCGCCAGGTTGCGCGCTCCAAACGCGCCCCTGCTGCCCTGGAAATACTTATTCACTACCAATGTCTGCTGCTCTGAATACTGCTGTGGACTTGCAACTGACTGAGAGGGAAAGGATGGGTTGGCATCAGGTGAAGAGGAGGCATGGGAAGCGTTAGATGAAGAAGAGGAGGAGTGGGAGAGAGCTGATGTGCTAGCTTCCTCAGTGATGACGCTTCTGCCGTGCTCGTCGAGTCCTGAGGCTGCGTCCAGATCTGAGTCTGAGCTCAGATCTGCCTGATCCTCGTCATCGGCATCTGTGCAAGAGGCCTGGTCCTCTTCTTCTTGCTGGAAGGACGCCCCTAAACCCTGGAGGGGGTCATCAGGGGAGTCCAGAGACGGGTCATCTGCTGGGGGATGAAGCAGAGGATTGCAGACTGGATCAACGAGAACCTCCATGTTGAAGCCGTGACTGCCGCCGTAAGATTTTGTGACCCTGCCGCGTACCACCACGTGCTTCTGATGCTGTAGGTGGGTCTGGAAGGGGGTGTAGTCCTTGGGGTAGTACTGCAGAACCTCCCAGAAGGTCTCAAAGCCTGCCTTCATCACTTTCCTGCACATGCATGAACCTCTCACCACCTGTGCAATATCATAAATGAATGCATGGCAACAACCATGTGAATACGTAGTAACATAGTGTTGAGATGCTTTGCACTGCTACTACGATGACAGCAGGGATGAGAATGTGTTGGTGTGGGTATGATAGTGTCAACCAAAACAGCCTTGTTGCATTAGATCTACATGCGACAATCGGGACATGACTAGTCACACAGATGTGTCATATAGATGTGTCATATAGATGTGTTATCGTGTTTGGTTATTGTATATTGTATCACATCTGTGACAAAATCTTGTAGATTAGCCAGCACGACATGGATGAATGTTTTTGCATTCAGCACCAACAAAGATCAGTCTCAACAATTGTGATACCACTTGTGGCACACTAGAAACACCTGAAGCACTGGCATGTGCTCTCAATGTGCTCCACATACAGCAGAGATACTCCACGCTGAAAGAATGGCGCTTGCAAAGTGCTGTACAACAGTCAGCTGGCAGTGGTGACATGCACACAAGCAGGAAGCTTCAAAGCAGCAAGAGCTGCCCCTGCTGTACATACTTGAGAGGGAATGGACTTGCTCAGCTTGGCCAAATTCCCCTGGTCACACAGCTTGCTGCCATCTTATTGTGCATTGCATGCATGCTTGGCTGATTCTAAGACAGTGACAGCATCTGCTGCATGGATTGTCTGGTTGTGGTGGCTATACCCCAGCAGAGTCAACAGGCTTGTCTGTGGCTGCGGCTGGAATTTGGCTGCTGGCAGGGAAATTTGGCAGCTGGCAGGGAGTTTATCAGGGAACTCAGCAGCTAAATGGGAACTTAGCAGCCAGCAAGAATTTGGCAGCTAGCAGGGAATTTGGCAGCTAGCAGGAACTTGGCAGCTAGCAGGAACTTGGCAGCTAGCAGGAAATTGGGGTGCTGGCAGGGAATTTGGCAGCTAGCAGGGAATTCAGCAGCTGACAGGGAATTTGGCAGTTGGCAGAGAACTTTGCAGCTGACAGGCAATTTGGCAGCTGGCAGGGAAATTGGCAGCTGGCAGGGAATTGATAACACAACGGATGGACTGGAGAGCTCTTGTGAAGACTTTAGCAACCTGCCTGACATCAGCCTCCCTCTTTGTATGGAAGCAGCTTTTCTGAGTTCAACTCAAACAAAATAGGCTGATGTCAGGCAGATTGCCAAAGTCTTCACAGAAGCTCTTCAGCGCATACGCATCTCAGCAACTTGCTGCTAGCTGCCAAGAAACACATGTTTGTGCTTAACATTGCTCTCAAAAGAGTCTTCTGTTGTGACAAGCAAATCCGCAAGTTTCAGCTGCCCAATCATTCCAAGTGTGCCTACAATATAGATCGTTGGATTCAACCTGCGTGTTCATGACATAATCACTTTGCATGTGCTGTTTGTCTCACGTGTCCTCCCGCACTCCCTTCCTAAAGCATATCGCATGCTATACTCACTAGAATTGGTGCTTTTCCTTTTGCTGTGCATGCCACTTCTGGTTCCTGAAAGTTGGCTGTGTCCGCGCAGCTCCATGTGCTCACCACTGTCATGAGCATCTCTTCAGTCATACATTTCCACATGCTGCACCGTGTTGTTTGGGTTTTGTTGCAACTACGAATTCAACCTCTACCCAAACCTCAAGTACACAATTCGTATTCATGACATTCTCACAATTGCAAGCTTACAAGCACTGGCATGTTGAGGTTGACTCATGACTTAGGTCAGGGCTGACATTGGCAAAGGAGGAGAGACAAGTGGCTCACGTTTGTTGGCCAGGCGTCAAGGCCTTTTTGAGCTTGTCTGGGGGTGTGTCTAGCAGCTCCCTGTTCAGCTGCTCGTTGTCCACCACCCCATGTCTCCAGTTCACCTTCACCTGTATGCACAATGATGTGT
>JAABUK010010119.1_pt1 | contig 12681 bp, 15 predicted proteins | sample 5559141 | NCBI WGS metagenome assembly JAABUK01 (sample SAMN10711869, study PRJNA513367) | rock metagenome | isolation source: Antarctica rocks | place: Antarctica: Victoria Land, Pudding Butte nord | collected 2016-01-03
AACCACAGCCTCCTTCCATTACTTACCAAACAAACGCACATCCAGACGACATCAGAAACGACACTTTTCACTCGGAGTATATAAACTTTCATCGTATTCGACTGGTCTGCAAGCAGTTCAAGGAAGCTTTTGATAAAGATGCTCAGAACTCTAATCATCTGCTCGTACACCATCGGTTCCCCAGCAAGTCACTGCTGGGGCTTCTGGACTGGCTGCAATCAAACAAGCTTGCTGTCAGGAGCTTGGAGGCCAACTGTGGAGAACCGTACATTGAGCTTGCACTAGGAGCACTAGCAAGCCCTGAGTCCATCTTGCGCAACGTCTGCCTAATGAGCACCTCTGCACCAACTGTGGAGCTGCTGCCAAGCTTCAGATCCGTTACTTCTTGCATACTGGCCTTGAATTATGATGCAGCAGTTGACCTTCAGCCCTTGCAAAGCCTCGAGGGCCTGAAGGAGCTCCATCTGCAGAGAGGTGATCTTTTCAGCAGTCTTCATGCAGCACACCACCTGACAGCGTTGCTTATCACTGATACTGTGGTTGATTCAGAAATCAGTTGCCCTTGCGTCTTTTCTTTGCTAGAACTCCGAGTGACGAATAGTCGATCGGGTGGTCTACACAGCAGCGGCCTGTCAGCCTGCACTGGTCTGCAAGATCTGAAAGTTGACGGTTGCCTCATAGAGGCTGAACAAGCTGACGATAGGGTTGACCTGTACTACCGTTTGCACGATATACCAAGCAGTAATTACAGCCCTGACACAGCTCACACACTTGTCTGTGCGAGTAGACCATGTGGATTCAGATCTGCCTTATGACATGAGTTGGATGTATTCTTTGAAGACACTGCAAGGCTTAGAGGTTACTATTGCCCAGCATGCGCACAAGGTGCCAGTTAGTAATTAACTTTGCCTGCTGAGTCATCTGACAAAGTTGGAACTGTCTTGTTCAGATGAAACATGTTTTTCTTTGCAAGTTGCATGGTTTTTGATGCGCAATTTGCAAGCACTCAACTTTTGTCGTTGCACTTTATCCCTGCCCCATGTGTCGAATGTGAATCCTTGTTTGGGTCTGTTATTTGCACCTGCCCTTTCTACCTTGTCGTTTCAGAATTGCAAGCCAACTGGTCATGACGTGAACAATTATGCCCTCTGGCTTGCTATGAGTGCAAGTCGACCCATGCAGATTTTGGTGGATGGTGAGAGTTTTGCAGCCAATCTTGAAGCTGCAAGGCAGGTCTATGCAACCCTTCCTCAAGTGTATGAAATAGCTGAGAACGGACAGTTGACAGATTGGATGATTGCGCAAGTTCCTGCATTTGCTGAGTGAGACACAGCCTAGCACCAAGACTGGCTTGAACGAATTACCTGTGGCATCTGGCCTGATGTAGCATTTCCAGCCACTGCTATCAATTTGCAGCTTCTCTTTTTTAGCCCAACGCATTGCTGTTGTATCATATGCATGCTGCTGAGCAAGAACAGTGTAAACTGCTCGCATTGAGGCTACAAATGACAGTTCCCTTGGTAGATTGGATCCCACATACACGTTCCCAAAAATACACTGGTTTGCAGAGCTTGGTAAAATGCCTGCATCATAGAGAGATTGTGTCAGATACAGTATGCAGTCAAGCAAAGGTTGTGTTAGGCTGTGCGATGGAGGATATCATTACAGTTATGTAGAAAAGATGAAGCTGAAAGCAAATGATGGTTCGTGGCTACACGCGACAAAGCTGAAGATTGTCCATACTCAAAGTTGTGACAAGTGATTCCGAATTGTCAACGCTACATTGCAGATACAAACTGCTCCTGTCATCACGGCTGGAGCACAAACTGCTGTCCTTCCTAGCAATCAACGAGCATCAGAGCTCATGTGATTGTTTGCACAGCTCTTTCCTGACTTATTGCAAACTCACCTAATTGTATGCAGGCCAGGCTCATGACAAGCATTACAAGAACAACCTGCAATCTTGCACATGCGGAAGTGCCTGGCTGTCAACATCAACAACCACTTCAACACTTTCAGCAACGAACTGAGTAGTCCTCAAAAACTGCTGGTACGAAGCTTGCTCCAAAAACATGTTGGGTGGAGGAATTCTGTTGCATCTGATAAACCTAGTGTACAACTGGCTGACAGTGTGCAGCATCTGCTGCAAGAAAACTGCGTGCCGCTGCATCCTGAAGACTCTAACACCCTACACCAGCAAAGGCTTATTATGTCAATCGATCAATTTACACATCTTGTCTTTAGGACTCCTTAGGACAACAGGACCTCACACTCACGTGCAGGTCTGGCTGAGGCCCACTCTCTCACACTGAGCCTGTCTCAGTGCCATGCAGAGCAGCCCAGCCATGGCACGTATAAGGTGCAGCACAGCATACGTCATGGCACAGCACAACATACATCATGGCACTGCACAGCATACATCATGGCACAGGCAGGCAATTTAAACCTCGCACACACCTTGGTGGCTGATCTACTGACAACAAAAGCTGAATTGGGCCCCGAGGCGAGCATCTCCATTTGCAACTGAGGAACAAAGTGACAGGGCACCTGCATGCATCCGCCTGCCTGTCAGCGCAACAACCTCTGGTCTAAACCTATTTGTGGCAATAGTGCACCCTTGTAGTGGCTACTGCTGGTACACCATCAAGCAGGTTCAGAACCCTGATTGGGTGCCATTGATCAAGGCTGCGCTTTTGGCTTGCTGAGGAATAGTATGGAGGCATTTCAGGCTTGCATGCAAGATGTGCGCCTTGTAGCTCATTGATGTAGTAACGCACATTACGGGAACACATGCATCACAGCGTCCAAGGTTTTGCAAAAGCAGCAAGAAAGCCATCTTCCATGCGGACCTGTGTTCATAGAAATCACATGCATTCATGTTCTGCACGTATTGCCAAAATCACGCAAGCCCAGTACTGAATTTGAGACGGGATTCAGGTGGGAGGACAAACTTACTCTAGAATACGGTCCAGGATCTGACAGCCTGTACAACCGCTTTGCCTTGCCATTGCTGGCGACCTCCCTCACTTCCCTGAAGGGGCACACATTCTTTACCTCCACTGCCTCAAGCCACTCCTGCTGATGCTCCTCTGGCTGTGGCGGCGTTGCATGACCAGCATCAGTGAATGTAACTCCTGAGGAAGGTGTGCACGAAGCTGCAGTGGTAGCTGATGTAGAAGGTGCTGTAGTGGGCAATGCAGCAGCAACTCTGTCAGCAGATGCTAGTGTGGCTTTGCTCTGAGGTTCGGTGTGTGTGTGCTTGCTGCTCAACTGGTTTGAGCTGATCTGTAGCTTAGCCAGCAGAGCACTTTCTTGATGCTGTGCAGGCTCTGTGCTCAGCGCTTGAGCCATTGAGCTATGAGAAGCTGAGCCCCGAGTCGCCTGACTTGTGGATGAAATTTTGAGGAGTGTTGAGTTAAGCTGCTGGACCAACAACAGCTGATGTTGCTTGATTGGCACTTTGTGGCTGCAAAAGACTCTGAGATTTGGGTAGGGCGGTTGGAGGCGGAAGAGGGGCTGTTGCCCTATGTCTGATAAGGCCATCTGGGGATGCCCCAAGGGGAGGCAGGTCTCCAGCCTGGAATCCCCATTCTGCAGGGATTTGACTTGCGGGATCCACCTAGCACAGCCCAACTTCCTCCAGTTGACTGTCTGGAAAAAGGTGCATGACACTAAACAGGGCTGAAGCCTCTTGTTGCTTCCCCACGCCATTCATATGCCTCCATCCCCTGAAGACACGGGAATTGAACGAAGTGCCTGTGTAATCTAGCCTGATGTAGCTCTAGCGCCTTTTTGTTCTCTTGATCTGCTGTAACCTTGACAAGCGGCTGTTGTATGATATGCATGTTGCTGAGCAAGAACAGCGTAACAGGACTGCTTACACTGAGTTAAAATGACAAACCAACAGTTTTGGCTGTCGCCCAGCGTGGCTTTATGCAACAAACTACTGTCCATATGCGATTTTGCAGTCGCTTGTGATAGGTGGTGTGGAATTGCTGTTGTCACATTCAATCAATTTGCCAATGCGTGTACGACCTGCTCGTATCAGCATGGCCTCAGCACCAATCGCTGTCATTCTTGGCAACCAAGTTCCATGCCCAACTTGCATTATTTATTACGGATTCTCCTTTACTGCATGGAGCCTGCAGCTTGGTCACTGGCTTAGTCACGAAACGAATCAGACAAAGCCCCAACAATTGCTTAAAGAAGCAGGTGCATTGCCAGACACCTATTGCATGCAGGCCAAGGTCACGATGACCATTACAGGAACAACCTGCACTCTTGCACATGCGGAAGTGCCTGGCTATCAACATCAACAACCACCTCAACACTTTCAGCAACGAACTGAGTAGTCCTCAAAAACTGCTGGTACGAAGCTTGCTCGAAAAACATGTTGGGTGGAGGAAGCCTGTTGCATGTGATATACCTAGTGTACAACTGACTGATGGTGTGCAGCATCTGCTGCAAAAAAACTGCGTGCCGCTGCATCCTGAAGACTCTAACACCCTACACCAGCCAAGGCCTATTAGTCGCTATATTATCATCATCTTGTTATCATTACATTATGTTGTCAGTTACAGGCAGGTCCTCACATACATGTGCAGGTCTGGCTGAGGCCCATTCGCACCCTGAGCCTGTCTCAGTGCGATGCAATGCAGGCCAGCTGTGGCACACTACAGATAAGGTGCAGAGCACATCACAACGTATGCCATGGCAAAGCACAGCATACGTCATGGCACAGCATATGTCATGGCACAGGCAGGCAATTTTAAGCCCATACAAACCTTGGTGGCTGATCTGCTGACAACAAGAGCTGAATTGGCCCCAGAGGCAAGCATCTCCATTTGCAGCTGAGGGACAAAGTGACAGGGCACCTGCATGCATCAGCCTGCTTGTCAGCACAGAGACATCTGGTCTAGAGCCATTTGTGGCAACAGTGCACCCTTGTAGTGGCTACTGCTGGTAGCATTGAGCAGATTCAGAACCCTGATTGGGTGCCACTGATCAAGGCTGCGCTTTTGGCTTGCTGAGGAGTATGGAGGCATTTCAGGCTAGCATGCAAGATGTGCGCCTTGTAGCTCATTGATGTGGCAAATACATCGCAGCAAACGCAGCCATCACAGCTAACTTCTAAGCTTTTGGAGCTTACAGAACTGCAAACGCAGCAATAAAGCCATCTTCCATGCAGACCCATGTCGATGTATCTCATCTGCATTCATGATCTGCATGTGATGCCACGATCATGCAACCCAAGAAGCGAGATGGGAAGGTGGGATGAGAAGTCAGGCTCTCACTCTAGAATATGGTCCAGGGTCTGACAGCCTGTACAACCGCTTTGCCTTGCCATGGCTGGCAACCTCCCTCACTTCCCTGAAGGGGCACACATTCTTTATCTCCACTGCCTCAAGCCACTCCTGCTGATGCTCCTCCGGCTGTGGCGGCGTTGCATGACCAGCATTGGTGAACGTAACTCCTGAGGAAGGTGCGCGGGAAGCTGCAGTGGTAGCTGATGAAGAAGGTGCTGTAGTAGGCAAGGCAGCAGCAGATCCTCCAGCAGATGCTAGTGTGGCTTTGCTCTGAGGTTTGGTGTCTGAGTGCTTGCTGCTCAACTGGTTTGAGCTGATCTGTAGCTTAGCCAGCAAAGCCTCAAAGTCTGACAGGGCTGTGCCACTTTCTTGATGCTGTGCAGGCTCTGTGCTCAGCGCTTGAGCCATTGAGCTATGAGAAGCTGAGCCCTGAGGAGCCTGACTTGTGGATGGAATTTGAGGAGTGTCAAGTCGAGCTGCTGGACCAACAACAGCTGATGGTGTCTGATTGGCAGTCTGCGGCTGCAGTATATTCTGAGGGTTGGGTAGGGCAGTTGGGGGCGGAGGAGGGGCTGTTGCCCTGTGTCTGATTAGGCCATCTGGGGACGCCCCAAGGGGAGGCAGGTCTCCAGCCTGGAATCCCCATTCAGCGGGGATTTGGCTTGTGGGATCCACCCAGCACAGCCCAACTTCCTCCAGTTGACTGTCTGGGAAAAGGTGCATGACACTAAAAAGGGCTGAAGCCTCTTGTGTGCTTCCCCATGCCATTCGTATTCCTCCATCACCTGAGAACAGCAACACAGTGCGAATTTGAAGATAAGATGAATAGCATCACAAAGCTGATCAATACCATGGCATGCAGCTGCAAAAACTGCAGTGTATTGCGGCCATTGTCATGTGCCTGCATAAAAGTGTGTCACAGTGCTATGTACACAACATAACAAAGTGTTTGAGCTAGTAGGACACTCAGGCAACTGAAAGGGCAGCCTGGATGCCACTACAGACCTGATGCACCTTGCTTATGCTCACCTCTAGTTGCAACGCCTGTACACCTTTTGCGTCTGGCATCAGCAGTTGCATAAGGATCAAGGCCTGACTCAGCTAGCAGTGACATTGAAGCCTTGACGGCAGCATTGCTGGCTACTGCAGCATTTGCACTGGGCTGTCGCTGTTGGGGCTTGTGTGGCCTTCTTCGTCTTTGTTTACTGATGCTGCTTGCGGCGCCTGCCAAACTATCATTTGCAAGCTTGATAGCTGCTGCTTCAAACTCTGAAACTGTGATTGCATTCTGCAGCCCTGGTGGTATTACAGAGGCAGCAGCAGTGGGTTGCACAGAGAGGACAGGTGCTGCTGGGATGTCTAAACATTCAAGTCCGTAAGCTGGCATCTGCAAATTTGCTGCTGCTGATAGTAGAGAGTTGTGGTTCACCCTGTCTCGAGGAATACCCAATCTCTTGGCTGCAGCTGGCTCGTAGAAGCCAAGCGCTGCATTGAGCCTGCCTGTTGTGAGCAACCCTTGATGCAGCTCAGTCCACAACTGGCTTTCTTGCCTCACATTTCTGCAGGTCAAAGTTTTAGTGAAAGCGCAAAGGTCTTTCTGCAAGACTCACGGAAAAAGAGACACAACGGCATGCAGTGGAGACTAGCAGCACTGAGTGTCCTGCGATAGCAGAGGTGGTATAGCTGCTCACCTGTAGTCTGCAATACATTCGAGGTGCAGTTGATCTGGAGGTGGCAGTCCGACGTATTGAGACTGTGACCGAAGCTGATCGAAGGAGATGCGACGCCAGAACAAGTTTGGTGTGTTGCCTTGGGTCTTGCCAACGAAGGCAGGGCCGCTCGCAGGTTTGATTTGGCTCATGTACTCGGATTAGTGTTCAGCGCAAGGAAGGGCCAGTCTACCTTTAGGACATCAAGTGCCCAACTAGTAGTGACGTTAAATACAGCCACGTTGCAGACAGGCATTGTGCGAAATGTGTTTGAAGATCTTGCGCAATTGCTCACTACAGGGCTTGCTAACACTTTATACATATTTGCACAGCCTGTCAACATCTTGCTTATGAAGCTCGTGAACATGTACACCGGTCTGTTGAGCAAGGCAGCCAAGTCTGGCCCAAAATTGCAATTGAACAGCAAAGTGAGGTGCTGAAGATTGCCCATGGTCCCACCACCTTGACGTCAAAGCAAAAGGGAAGAGGCATCATCACATTCGACAGAGTCCCTCTCTTCAAACAAGCAATCACTTTTGAGCCAGAATAGTCAGCCTGTTGCAACTGCTTCTTACTCTTGCAATTGCTTCTCACCCTATCAGAACAATGCTGCTTGACAAACAAGGTCGCCACTTAACCCAAACAATTGCTTATCATTGTTACAACATGTTCAAGTGTAGTACCATCGCGGCTCACTAGCCATTTCGCAACTAAACGGTTCAAACATCCAAACATCTTTATCCCAATTCTGCCATTCGCAAAAGTTTTTGTCAAGCTTGGGGCAATCAATGACCTTATCACCACAAACCTCACCCTTCTGACCAGATTCGCCCCGATACCAACTCCCAGTTATTGCCAGCAACTGCTGTGAACACGGCAGACGTTCAGCTTCTGGGTTGAAACGATCGTCCCAACTAATATAGCTGTCTATACTTTCAGTATCAGTTTCTGCCAGGTCAAACTCTTCGTCCAACTTGTCACTGCAGCAAAAGTTTTGCGATAGCAAGAAATATAGGTTCTTGCTAAATACTCTGTAGACCTTTACTCTGATGCTAGTGCAACAGTCCCTTTCTCGAAGTCTTTTCATGAGAGTTGAGGCAGCAGACTTCATGATATGTTCTTGCAACCCCCCAGCATGGACATAAAGCGGTGTACTGCTCTGCAGCTGGATGCGACAAGTGATAGAAGCATGTCGTGACCCATGTAACTCTTGATGCTGCGGCGCATACCACATGGGCCAAGGCTCAGAGCGATGCCCTTTCCAGTGCAGATGTTTTCGTACATCGGAGAAAGCAGCGTCCCACATCTTCTCGATGGCCCCAGGTTGTTCTGACAAGGCGTAGATCTGACGCAAGGTTGAATCTCGAGACCACCAAACGTCTATGTCTGCGTAACAGCGTGTGTAGTGTTTAAGATCTGGGACGTCGTACAATGGGCAGATGCCAGTCGACGTCGCACGGTGTCCGACCGCATCGGAGCGGTGAGCCAAAAACTCGGAGGCCAAGCTTTGACACGTCTGGGCCAGGCTAATAGCTGCCTCCGGGCTGTTGTAAAGATGCCGGAACACGAAAGCCAGAATCTCCGATGGTAAGGCAGCCAGGCTTGACTGGGTCAACGGCGCTCTTATGATCCGCGTTTCCTGAACAGCAATTGCTTTGTGTTTGCCGCGCCGGCCTACCGTGTGCCAGGCGACGTGTTCTGTCATCTTCGCTTTGTTGAGGCAAGCAGCTATTTTCAGCTAAGCTCAAGGATCTAACCAGCTTCATGCAGCTTCTGTTTCCATCGCTCACACATCTTCTCGTCTGCATAAACTCGGCATCCCGCCTGGATAAAAAATAAACTCTCGCCTAGGTATATCGCGTCAGGTACGGTAATACTATGCAGTCGAGCAAAGTTGTGTTAGACTGCGCAATGCATTGAGCATTGCACTCGGGTCCTGCTGGTGGAATGTCTTGGAAATCAATGTTGACTGCCAAAAGTGGTGACAAAGGTTGGAGGGGGACCAGCATATGCACTCTCAACATCAAGTCGTAGCACAGCGTTTCAAATGCCAAACAGCTCAAAATTGCTTATTTCGTGAGAGCTGATCATTTCTTGACTCAACATTGTCAGTCATCACAATTTGAGGCCGGGTGCCAGCACCTAACTTGGACTGTGACCATGTCCTCGAATCAAAACTCAGCATCGCCTAATTTAGCCTAAAAGGCACACTCGGCGCTTCCTCTTCTTCATGATCTTCTTCAAGGAAGCAATCTGCTGTAGTGACTCCTTGGACCAGTTAAGCACGTCATCATCCCCACCATCTTCGGTGGGCTTGTCAATGAACAGATGTTGCAACCTGGGAAGCTGCTTTATCAAGCCCCAAATCACAAGGTACTGGTCTACCTGCCGCATACATGACACAAATCAAGCTAAACATCTGCCTTATGTGCACATCACAGCGTTGGTTCAATGGGCATTGTTGGGCAGTCATCAATATGATCAGGACGGGTTGCTTATGATCGGCTGGTCTGCTGTACAGCATGCATTGCATCCAAAGAAAGTACACTTTGGAGCGTAGGTGCAGCCTAGATGGCATCAAGTGCTCGGCAGGTGTGATGTTACAGCAGGCAGCCATCAAAATCTCCATTCTCTGCCTTTCAAAAGGCATGGTCACAATGCATGCAACAGTGACCGACACGCAAAATGAGTCTCAGTTACAGCACAAGAAGTAGAGAGGGAAGAATGACAAGATGAGTTCGGACAAAGAAGCCCTCTTACTTGCAGTGGGAGGTTGTCTCCACAGTCCACAGTCTCCAACTGCACTGCTTTTGACAGCGCATCACAGGGCACACACTTCAGCTGATTTCCACGCAGATGCAGCAGCTCCAAATGCTGCCACGGCAAACCCTCAGGCACACTCTCCAGCCTGTTTCTGCTCAGGCACAGCCACTTGAGCCTACTCAGGGCTGTGAGGCTCTGAGGCACAGCACTCAAGTTGCACTGCTGCATGACCAGCTTAGTGAGTGCAGTGAGGAGTGACAGGCAGGCTGTGCAGCCAGAGCCAATGGCAGCATTGTTGGCGATGTGTAAGCTTTGCAGAGCTGTGACTGAGGACAAGTAGATGGGCACCGCTGAGTAGAAATTGCCGCTGAGTCTGATTGAGGTGAGCTTGTGAGCGTTGAGTAGGCAATTGGGCGGGTCCACTGCAACTGGCCTGTCAAGCAGTCACCATGTAGTCAGCAAGTGGTCATCACCCAAGTCAAGGATGGGCAGTCAGGAAAGGCTTGTTTGACATATATGCAGTGTGCTGCTAAAGAAGCTTGTTGCCACAGGGAACAGAAACAGCACTCTGTGCTTATCCCACATGAAAGTTGTTGAGTGCATACCCAATTGCAACTCTGATGCATATACCGCATCATTGTTAGTGACAACAGGAGAGATGGTGTCACATGTATGCAGGCTCAAGCACACACAGCCAGACACTCATGCAAACACACAGACACTCATGCGAACGCACAAAGACACTCATGCAATCGCACAGACACAAGCTTGCATGTGCGCAACTGGTAACACACTTGCAAAGCAGTTTGCAAAGCATGTTGCTGCCAGCAATGACAGCACAACAGAGTAGCATATAGGACAGGACGTAAAAGCACAGATCAACACATAACAGGACACTGAGGTGCAACACACAGGAAGTGTGACATACACAATACAACACTGATTTTTTCAGCAAAGCAAAAGAAAGCATGCTGAAGAATGCAAAATTCACCTGCCCAAAGCATTGCTGCAGAAGTCAAGCCGCTCCAGGTCTGTGAGCTTTTGCAGCGAGGCCGGTAGCCTGGTTGCCACACAGTTGGGGAGAAGCAGCTCATGCAGCGCTGTCAGCATGCCGATGCTCTCAGGAAGATCACCAATGAAGGTCCACCCTGACAGTGTCAAGCTGGTAAGTGCTGTCAGAGATACTACAGCATGAGGGAAGCCACTGAATTCTTGGTAGTTGAGGAGGTTCAAGCGATCCCCAGGTTCAACAGTCAAGGAAAGGCTGTTGAGCAGAGTGAGGCAGGAGAGCTGACTGATGGCCTGAGGGCGGACTTGAACATCTGTCTGGATGTGCAGCTTCTGAATGAGGCTCAGTTCTGCAAGAGCTGCAAAGTCTGCTTCTGCAAAGATGCTGCCGCAGTCTGTGATGGTGAGGGATTGCAGTGAAACCTGCATGTCAAGTCTTCAGAATCTTTGCATGTTCATGTGTGCCAGCACTATGGGTGACACTCTGACTCAGAAAAAGTGCAGGCAACATGCACAAGCGTACCTTGCAAAGCATGAAGACGTTCGGTATGATGCCGCTAGTCCTAGGAGAAATTTCACCATCATCTGAGGTCTCGCTCCAGACTTTCCAGCTTTCGATTTTCAAACTCTTCACTCCAGCTCCTCTAATGCTGAGCCATGACTCCAAGAGATCCAGCCTGAAAGTGTACAATGAATTGTGACATTATCTTGTGTTTGCTGGGAACAACACCGGACTCAACCTCAGTCTTTTTGGTGTGTGTGGGTACTCACTTCAGACATGTGCCGATAACTGCGGCATCAATGACCACCTCTTCCCATACAGCACCAGGCTGGCTTGACAAGTTTGCCATATGTGTGCACACCAGAGGAATATGCAAAAGTCTGCACCGACACGACGTGTGTCACACGGTGGAAGGCGGATTCGACGATGTTGAACATCCGTGGACTCACCTGTCCTTGGTTGGCAAAACTTGCAAGATCTGTTCCAACAGCGGGTCTGGCAGAGACATGAAGTTTGCAACCTGGCTGAAAGGGGTTTCAGCAACTGAGAGCTTTGCCCTCTTCGGGTCATTGGGTTGCCGCAAGACAGGGTGCACGCCTGCTGCCAAGACGCGGGGCATGGGCCAAACACCCACCCAATAGCTGCAGATGCGATACAGCAGACCTCTCAGTATGTCCTTCATGATGGACTCAATGCTGTCTGCTTCTGTGAACCCTGACATAGCCCAAAACCATGGCTGACTAAATCAGCATAGGCATGACTCATGGCACACACATGTTGCCAGACGGCAACTGTCTGAGTTGATCTGCCGACGCAGCATAAGTATGCCCATAGGTGCACATTCGTGGCCATGCATCTGAGGCCAGAACGCGAGCACGCCTATTCACTTGTAATGAAACCCCAGGCATATCGGTTTCTGCTCAAATGGAGTCAGCTTAAAGTGCTTCGATGCAGCAAGATGACTACATGCAATGGGACCTAGACAAGGTATCCAATACGATTCAACAGAACTTGCAAAAGCAAAACCGAGTATACCTTCCGTAACGTTGCTCAACGCACAGAATCAAAAGGCTGTGCATCATATGGATAATGAGCCAGCTCTTTAGTAACAACAAGCAGTAACTCAGTCAGCGCCAACACAGCAACATGCCATACAAAATACATGTCCCAAATGCTGTGCTTCAAGTATCTAATCACATACACTGACTTCCCATAAGTCAGCTTGTCTTACACGGATCTTGATTGCCCCCCCTTTCCATACTTGCTACAGCTCACGGTGCACTAGGCTTGCTTTCACAGCCATCAGCATTTGATGACAGACTTTGTGTGCTGCCTGGTATCTGACTGAGTGGCTGACCAATACCTGCAGTGTGTCCTGCCTGCACAGCTCCGA
>JAABUK010010120.1_pt1 | contig 12680 bp, 14 predicted proteins | sample 5559141 | NCBI WGS metagenome assembly JAABUK01 (sample SAMN10711869, study PRJNA513367) | rock metagenome | isolation source: Antarctica rocks | place: Antarctica: Victoria Land, Pudding Butte nord | collected 2016-01-03
CGATTGCCGTCCGCCACCACCGCCTCCAACCGCTCTCGATCCGACGCACTCACGATTACGCATACTGTCTGCGCCATGAACGCAGATGCGCACAATTCAAGCCCGCCGTGAATCGGCAGAATGGTTCAGAACACTAGGGCGTCCCTGGCCGGGCGTCACACCGTCTCCCTTCTCATCCGCCCTACTTCAGGTGCTGCGCAAGCAGCTTGTTCATTTCGAACATCGTCGCCTGATCCTTGCCGAACACCTGGCGCAGCTTGTCGTCGGCGACGATCACGCGGCCGTCGTCCGGACTCTGCAGCTTGTGCGCCTTGATGTAGACCCAAACCTTGCTGACCACCTCGCCGCGCGGCATCGTCCCCTCGCCGACGACCGCCGCCAACTCTGGGGAGGGCTGCAACGGCTGCTGCAGGGCATTCGGCTTCTGTCCGGCCTTTGGCTGCTCGACCTTGGTGCCCTTCGGTGGCGCTTCGGCCTTCGCGGCTTTCGGCGCTGCAGTCTTGGGAGCCACGTCCATCTGAGCCGCAGCCTTGGTCGTCTTCGGGGTCTTCGTCATGGGTCACCTCGGGCCTGATGGAGTTTTGGATTGGACAGTCTGGGTGCAGCAAGGCTCTACGTCTGGGCAATCTGCCAGTGAGGGTATGGCGTTCGCTGGCGATTTCCGCCCCTTGCAGCGCAACAACGTTCTCTAGGGCGCATTGTCGCGCGCTGTGATCGTGTGAGCACGACGTTGCTGAAAGGTGTCGCACAACTGCCACAACGGCTTCGAGGCGCCAAGCTGGGCCACCTAGACCTCTGCGCCCCTGTCCCGCTCGCCCTGTCGGCCTCGTTGAGCGTGCGTCCAGCCGTGTCCTAGTGGGACCGCCCGGTTCAAAGCAGCCGTCAGTTGCCCGTCAGGTCGGCGAGCGTGTCATAGGTGTAGCGCCCCTCGTAGTCGAACATCTGGCGGGGTGTCGCCTGCTCCTCGAACACGCTGTAGAGCGCGTCGTCGATGCGGTGGAACTGGAGCGCGGCAGGTGCCGTCATATCGGGAACGTAGGGCGATTGCGGGTGCCTTACCTGCCAGGCCGCCCAGATCCGGTCCACGTTGCAGTGGTGCAGGAAGAAGATGGGGTCGTTGGGGGAGGACGAGAGCTGCATGTCGCCGCCAATCCAGACATGGACGCTGTTGTGGATGCGGGCCGGCCCGATCCAGCCTTCGACCGGATTGCGCACCCCGCTCGGGGACGACGAGTTGAACGGCGTGATGTCGTAGGCCGCCTGGTCCCGGATGGTTGCTCTGACCTGAGCTCGGCCGGGCAGCCGACCTGTGGCGCCCAGGGTCCGCCGCAACGGCCGATTGATTCGCTGCAAGCGGCCGGTGGCGGGGTTCAGGGCGAGGCGCACCTGCCAACTGGCGCCGATGAACTGCCCGAGCCTCGCCATGTCCCAGACTGGCGAGGTAGCCGGGTTCGGCAACTCCGCATCTGCGGCCCAGTCCCAATAGGGTATACGAAACTCCGTGTCCTCGACCGCCTGCTGCAGGAACCCTTCCAAGGTGAGGAGGAAGTAGCGATGCCAGGGCAGGAAGGCTGGCCCGGAATGCGCGGCATTGCGGTCGCTCTGACCCGGCGGCGTCATCAGCATCATCGACTGATGGTGCCAGAAGACGAAGGCGTCGTAGATCGCCAGCCCCGCCTGGCCCGGCCAGGGGAACTGCACCGGGTCCTTCAGCCGCCTGACGCCGTCGACGAACCTGCGGGCGTGGGCCAGGTCGGCCAGGACGTTGCGGCGGATCACGGCTGCTCTCCTCGGTGCTCGTGGCCATGATCCTGGTCCGAGGAAGCTTCATGACCAGAGAACGCATCCGGGTAGGCGTCCAGGACGGCTTTCATCAGATCGACGGCTGAAGCATAGGTGACGAACGGGGTCGCGTGGGTGAAAACCTGGCCGTCCTCATCGGCCGAGAGATGGGCCTGGATGGGCTGGCCATCAACTTCGACACGATAGGTCGTGATGACCCTGACGACATGGCCGTTGTGGGTGAACTCGCGCACCGTCGTGTCGCCGTGCCCGTCATGGGAGGTGACGTAGGTTGGAAACTTCTCTTTGACCCAGTCTGGGTGGGAGTTTGCGCCGTCCTCGGGAGAGTAGCGCGCCAGCACGGAGATGTCGGGGTGGCCGACTGCCTTCTGTGCCTTCTTGCGTCCGACCTTCGGCTTGGCAGCCGATTGAACCTTCGCCTTTGCCATTCGCATCCTCCCTGCGATGACGGCCAAGCCGGGACCACCCTACCTGGCCGAACACTACTCGGTTCCTTACCCGCTTATGGCTCCTCTTTGCTACTTTGCCGCCGTTCGATGCCCCGAGCGTGACCATTCACGCGTCCGACTCCACTCGTCATACCGTTCTCTTCAGGTGTCGCCCACCCGTAGTACCTGGGGCTCTGTGGAGCTTCGATCTGGTCCGTTTGCTCGCCCCACATTGCTGCGGTGCTCTCAGCAGCGGACGTTGGGAGAAGAGATGGATCGCCGTTCCTGACGCTCTCCTTATACAGGACGCGCACCGTTGAATGGGGGCCAAGTACGAGAAGGCGGTTTCCTGCCTGATCCAAGGACCAGGACGCGCTACTGACCTTCTGCAACGTCCCCGCCGAGCACTGGGACCACCTGCGCACGTTCAACCCGATCGAGAGCGTGTTCGCCACGGTGGGGCACCGGACGGTGCGGACCAAGGGCGCGCTGTCGCAGGGCACGGCCCGGCTGATGGGGTTCAAGCTGGTGAGGGCGGCGGCCAGGACCTGGCGGCGGCTGAAAGGCGAGACCCAGTTGCCCAAAATCATCCAGGGCGTCACATTCCGCAACGGCGTCGAGGTCACCAACACGCCAACACAGAGCGCCGCCTGATCACGGCGTCACCCAAGTTCCAACATAGCTCGCTTCTGGGCAAGTCCAACCATAGAGGAGCCTGTTGCACAATCGCCTTTGAAAACGTTGTGATGACGTGTTTCGGTGTTGACGGGTTTGGCGAACCACGATTCGATCGCTGCTTTCCACGACACGGGCCGAGCGATGGCGCATCATTTTCGCGAACCGGAGCGACGTCAGGCCTTCCTGCTTCCGGCCGACATGATGGACTGGCTGCCTGGGGACGACATCGTTCACCTGATCGTCTATGCGGTGGCGATGATGGACCTGGGCGAGTTCGAAGCCGACTACAAGCTGGGCCGCGCGGGCCAGGCACCGTTCGCGCCGCAGGTGCTGCTGGCCTTGCTGATCTACGCCTACTCGCACGGCGTCCGCTCGAGCCGGGCGATCGAGCGGCTGTGCGGCCGCGATGTCGGTTACCGCTTCATCGTCGGCAGCGCTGTCCCTGACCACACGGTGATCGCGCGGTTCCGCCAGCGCCATGTCGCGCGCATGCGGGATTTGTTCCTGGCCGTGCTGCGGCTGTGCCACGAAGCGGGCCTGGTGCGGCTTGGGTTAGTGGCGTTGGACGGCACCAAGGTGGGTGCCAACGCGGCGCTGGACGCCAATCGCGCGGCGGGTAGCATCGATGAGCAGGTGACCCGGATGCTGGCCGAGGCGGAGACGATAGATGCGCAAGAGGACGGTTAGTTCGGCCCGCAGCGTGGCGGCGAACTGCCCGCAGCTCTCGTGCGTCGGGGCGATCGCCTGGCGCGGTTGCAGCAGTGCCGGGACAAGCTGCAGCGTCAAGCGGTCGAGGCGGCGTCGCGACAGCAGAAGAAGATCGATGCCCGGGCTGCGGCAGAGCAGGCCAGCGGCCAGCGCAAGCGCGGCCGCAAGCCCACTGTGGTGGTCCTGCGGAGAAACGTAGGCGGCGCTGATCGGCGGGAACATGTTGGTTGTGACAGGACCGGGGCCGAAGAAAGTAGCGTAGTTCGTCGTGTCCTCGGCAGAACCGAGCCGCCGATCTCGGGCACTTGAACCCGCGCATGGACCGGTATCGGCCCTTGATGCCGCGGTGATCCCGCTCGATCCGGTTGTTCATGTATTGGCTGGTCCGATGCCGAGCCCCTCTTGCCCAACTCGGTCCGGATTGCCCGAGGATAGCCATCGTGGCCGCCGGTCGTGACCCGGTTCGGCGTGATGCCGGTCGCGGCGGTGTTGCACCGATGCGCCGGTGGCGCGGCGGGCTGGGCCAACGGAGACGGTGCCCCCTTTCTCTGATCCCGGGATGCACCTTGCCATTCAAGCTGAACCAGGGGACCGCCGTCACCACATTCCAAAGCAGAAGCACAAGTGACGAACTCGGCCGCGCCTCGGCTGCATTGCCACCATGGTGGACGCCCTACGGCTGGCGACGGCAGGAGCGGGCCTGCAACGCGCCCGCGAGGCATTGCTAGACATCCACGGTCCGACCCGGCAACAGCCTCTCGGCCATTGATGTAGCTCAATTCCATCCGCACGGGCCAAAGGTCCCGGTCAGCCGTAGATCCTTGTTGTGCAGCTACATCGTCGCCGTTAGCCTCTTGGCATCGGAGCGAGAGGGGCAAGGGTCGGATGGTCTCCAGACGCCAGTTCACCGCGGTCGCCCTCTCGGTCGCGCTCGCGTCTCGATCTTGGGCCCAAACCCCGCGCAAGGTCCTTCGCGTGGTGCCGCAGGCCGAGCCGCTAGTGTTCGACCCGCACCAATCACAGGCCAACGTCACCTCGATCCACGTGGCGATGGTCTATGACACGCTGTTCAGCTGGGACGCCGAGATGGTGCCCCGGCCGCAGATGGTCGACACCTGGACGAAGTCGGGCGATGGGCTGCTGTACACCTTCATGCTGCGGCCGGGCCTGAGGTTCCACGACGGCTCGCCCGTTACCGCGCGCGATGTGATCGCCACCCTGCGCCGCATGTTCCTGCGCGATACGCAGAACCAGATCTTCGCGCAGCTGATTACCGCCATGGATCCGGTGGACGACCGCACGTTCACGCTCCGCTTGAAGGAGCCGTTCAATTACGTCGAGTTCCTGCTGGGCGGCAGCAACGGCGTGGTTGGCGCTATCCTGCGGGAGCGCGATGCCCTAACCCCGCCGTTCACCCCGATCAAGGAGATCGTGGGCTCCGGCCCGTTCCGGTTCAACGTTCCGGAGTACAAGGCGGGCTCGCGCCTCGTGTATGACCGGTTCGACGGCTACGTGCCGCGGCCGGAGCCGCCCAGCGGGTTTGCCGGCGGCAAGGTCGTGAAGGTCGACCGGGTCGAACTCGTCATCATCCCCGACGCCAGCACCGCGTTCTCCGCCCTGCGGCGCGGCGAGGTGGACTTCCTCGATGGCCCGGCGCTCGATCTGATCCCCACCGTGGCCAATGACCGCGACATCGTCGTGGGCGAGGTATGGCCGATCGAGACCTACGCGGTGCTGCGGTTCAACCACCTGTTTCCACCCTTCGACAACGTCAAGGCCCGCCAGGCGGTCGCGTCTGCGGTCAGCCAGCGGGACTATATGGCGGCGGCCTACGCCGACCAGAAATACTGGCGCGAATGCTACGCTTTCTGGGTGTGCGGGAGCCCGAACGGCACCGAGATCGGGTCGGAGCCCTACCGCAAGCCGAACCTCGCGCGGGCGCGCGCGCTGCTGAAGGAGAGCGGCTATGCGGGCGAGCCCGTGGTGCTGATCGGTGGATCGGACATCCCCGCCTACCAGCAGATGAGCCTGGTGACCGCGGACCTGTTCAAGCAGATCGGCCTCAAGGTCGATCTGCAGCTGTCGGATTGGGGCACGGTATCGGCCCGCCGAGCCAAGAAGGACCCGCCGGCTCAGGGCGGCTGGAACGTGTTCCACACCTCGGCCAACGGCGCGCAGCTCGCAAGCCCGCTGACGAGCCCGTCCACGATCACCACCTGCGACGGCAAGAACTTCGTCGGCTGGCCGTGCGACCAGACGGAGGAGGATATGCGCATACGCTACATCCGCGAGCCGGACGCCGCCAAGCAGCGGGCGCTGTTGGAGCAGATGCACGCCCGCCTGTGGGAGTCGCTGCCCTACGTGCCGTTGGGCCAGTTCAAGCAGCCCTTCCTGTGGCGCAGCAACGTCACCGGCGTGCTGAAGACGAACACGCTCGTCTATTGGAACATCGAGAAGGCCTGACACGTGAGCGACCGGGTCTCGACGATCGCCGCATCCCACGCGTCCATCCGCGTTCGGACGCAGGGCGCCGGGCCGGCGCTGGTTTTGCTGCCTGGCCTGGGCCGGCCTGCGGAGGACCTCGACCCGCTTGCCCGCCGGCTGGTCGAGGCCGGCTACCGCACGATCCAGCCGGACCCGCGCGGGTGCGGCGGCAGCACCGGCCCGCTGGACGGGCTCACGCTGCATGACCTGGCGCAGGACGTGGCGGCGGTCATCGTGGCGTCGGGCGAGGTCCCCGTGGCGATCGTCGGGCACGCCTTCGGCAACCGGATTGCCCGGACGGTGGCGGCCGACCGGCCCGAGCTGGTGCGCACGGTGCTGCTGCTGGGGTGCAGCGGAAAGGTCCAGCCAAGCCCCGAGATCGCGGAGGCGATCCGCCTGGCGCAGGCACCCGGTACTGACCCGGCCACCCGGGCGGTCGCCGTCCAGGATGCCTGGTTCGCACCCGGCCGGGACACGAGCGTCTGGTTGGACGGCTGGTCGCAGCCCGTGATGAAGGCCTATCTGGCCGCGGCCGCCGCGACCGACACGGCGGCCTGGTGGACGGCCGGGCAAGCGGATGTCGTGATCATCCAGGGCCTGGACGACGTCAGCGCCCCGCCCGAGAACGGCCGGCTGCTCAAGGCCGAGATCGGCGAGCGGGCGGCACTGATCGAATTGCCTGGCATCGGCCACGCCTTACCGGTCGAAGACCCCGACACGGTCGCCAGCGCAATTGTCGCGCAACTCGCAACACGCGGCGGCAGCCAGCCATGAGGGCTGCCGTGATGGGCGGCGACCTGCGCGGCAAGGCCTGCCTCGTCACCGGATCGAGCCGCGGGATCGGTGCCGCGGTCGCGCGCGGGCTGGGCGGCTGCGGGGCTCGCGTGGCGGTCCATTATCTCAGCGCCCGGGCCGAGGCCGAGCAGGTGCGGGCCGACATCGTCGCCGCCGGGGCGGAAGCCGTCGTGCTGCAAGGCGACATCGCGGAGCCCGGCGTGGTCGAACGCTTGATCGAACAGACGGTGGCAGGTTTCGGCCGGATCGATCTGCTCATCAACAATGCGGGCGACCTGATCGAGCGCCGGTCGGTGGCAGAAACCGACGACGCGCTGTTCGAGCGGCACATCGCGCTCAATGTCCGCCCGGTTTTCGCAGCTTGCCGCGCCGCCGTGTGGCAGTTCCGGACGCAGGGCGGCGGCGGTACGATCATCAATCTGAGCTCGATCGCTGCGCGCACCGGCGGCGGCGGCGGGTCGTCGCTCTATGCCGGCAGCAAGGCCTTCATCGCCACCTTCTCCCGTGCCCTGGCCAAGGAAGTTGCTCCAGACGGCATCCGGGTGAACTGCGTCGCCCCCGGCGTGTTGGCCACGCCCATGCAAGATCGCACGACCCCGCCCGATGCGCTGGAGGCGATCCGCAACCAGATCCCGCTCCGCCGTATCGGCGCTGCGGAGGAATGCGTCGGCACGTTCCTGTGGCTCAGCTCCGAGCAGCTTAGCGGATATGTGACCGGGCAGGTGGTCGACGTGAACGGCGGGCTATTGATGCCCTGACGACCGGGAAGGCGGTGTCATGGATAGGCGTGGCCTGCTGCAGGCGGGGGAGCAGCGGCGGCGGCGGCTCAGTTCCCGCGGTGCTCCGCCCGGGCCGGCTGTGGAGTGTGCTCCCCGCCTCCGAGCTAAGCAGATGTGGCCCACTGCACGAGCTCCACGGCTTGGTCGCCAGCGTAGATCGGCATGAACGGGCGCCGGGTCGAGCCGATCCAGCCCTCGGGGTAGGTGCAGCGTATTGTCTCGGCCACGTCGCCGAACACGTCCATGATCTCGCCCATCGGATCCCCTTCGCGCACCGTATCGCCGGGCCAGCGCAGCGGGCGCCAGAACCCCCCGGTCCTCGTCTTGAGGTGAACCGCGTTGCCGCCATAGATCACGTCCTGCGCCACTGGCGGCGCGCCGGGCAGCATGCCCAGGGACTGGCACAGGCCGGTCAGCGCCGTCTGCATGTTGGTCAGGTCCTCCGGCTGCACCCGCGAGCCGCCGCCGCTTTCTACGATCAGCGCCGGTGTCCCTGCCTTGACCGCGTTCGTGATGAAGGAGCCGTCCATCCAGCTCTCGTCAGAGCCCCATTGGTAGCGCGACCCGACATCGCGGGACAGGGCGGCGGCACGCTCCGAAGCCCCCCCATGTCCCTTCGCGTAGATGACGTAGAAGGGCGTGATCGACAGGTCGCCGCCAGAATGCAGGTCGAGCAGCACGTCACCGGTCTGCAGCGCGAGGGTCAGGACGCGGTCGGCCAGCTGCTCCGTCACCGTCCCGGCGGGGTTGCCGGGGAAGACGCGGTTGAGGTTCATGCCGTCCTGCGGCGTGAACCGGTTATATTGCCGAAACCCCAGCGGGTTGGCGATCATCAGCGCGACGACGCGCCCGGCGAACGACGAGAGCTCGAGCCCGCGCAGGAACTGCGCCAGCGCCAACTGGCCGACCACCTCCGGCCCGTGCACCCCGGCCTGCACCCATAGCGTCGGCCCGTCCTGGGCCCCGGTCGCGATCATCACCGGTGACAGGATCGGGCCATCCGGGTAGCGCCCGAGCTCCACGTGTCCTCGCGTGAGCGTCCCGCGCACCGTCTCCGCCGTTCCCAAACTCATCCTGTCTCTCCCACCCGCACCACGTCCGTCGCCGGCCAGGTTAGCCCCACGGCCGACCCGGGCGTGTGCCGCACCGCCGCGTCCCCGTCCGCACTCACGACCAGCGTGCCCAGCGCGGTCTCGACCACGAGCTCCGCTCCGGCACCGAGAAAGGCGGCGCCGCGGACGACACCTGCCACCGCCCCGGGGGCGTCCGCGGCCACGATCCGGATCGCTTCCGGCCGCACGATCCCGCCCGGCACGGTATTGGCCCGGCCCACGAACCCGGCGACGAAGGGCGTCGCCGGGCGTCGGTAAACGTCCAGCGGCGTGCCGACCTGCTCCAGACGGCCGGCCTGCATGATGGCGATCCGGTCGGAGATCGACAGCGCCTCGGTCTGGTCGTGCGTGACCAGGATTGCGGTGAAGCCGATCTCCTGCTGAAGCAAGCGCAGTTCGAAGCGCGTGGTCTCGCGCAGCTTGGCGTCAAGGCTCGAGAACGGCTCGTCGAGCAGGACGATGGCAGGCTCGATGGCCAGCGCCCGGCCGATCGCAACCCGTTGCTGCTGCCCGCCGGACAGCGCCTCCGGCCTGCGCTGCGTGAGGCCGTCGAGCCGCATCTGCCCGATCAGGCGCCCGACCCGGCGCGCGATTTCCTCCCGGCCCATGCCACGGCGGCGCAGACCGAACGCGATGTTGTCGAACACCGACAGATGCGGGAACAGCGCGAAGTTCTGGAAAACCAGCGCTGCTCCGCGTCGGTGCGGGGGCTTGCGGGTCACGTCGACGCCACGCAGCCGGATGGCGCCGGCGCTCGGGCGCACGAACCCAGCCAGCATGCGCAGGACCGTGGTCTTGCCGCAGCCCGATGGCCCGAGCAAGGACAGCATCTCGCCCTGTGCGAGGCTTAGCGACACCGGCCCGACCGTGGTGCCGCCGGCATAGGTGGCGGTCAGCCCCTCGACTTCGACCTCGCTCAAACCCGGGCCGGCCGGCCGGCCGCACCCTGTCGCCACAACACGATCTGATAGAGCCCCATGCCGGAGGCCGCGAGCAGCACGAGCAGCGCCGACACCGCCGCGACCACCGGGTCAATGCCGAGCTGAACGGCGGAGTATATCGTCACCGGCAGCGTCGGCGCGCGCGGATCGGACAGAAAAACGGCGAGGTCGATCTCGTCGAAGCTGATGATGAAGGCGAGCGTCGCCGCCGCGATCGCGCCGGGCCGGATCGCCGGGAGCGTGACCAGCAGGAAGGCCGCCACCGGCGACGCGCCGAGGTTCTGCGCCGCCTCCTCGAGCGCGCCGTCGAGCCGTTGCAGCACGGGCAGCGCCACCCGCACCACATAGGGGGCGCATAACACCAGATGCGCCAACACCAGGCGCGGCCCGCCGGCGGTGAACCCGATGCGGCTGCAAAGGATCGTCAGCCCGATTGCCAGCACCAGAGCCGGCAGCACCAAGGGCATCATGATCGCCGTCTCGATGCTGCGCCGCCCCAGGAACTCGAGCCGGGCGAGCGCATAGGCGGCGGGAAGCCCGATCAGCAGCGCGAGGGTCGTGGTCGCGGCCGCGATCCAAAGGCTGGTCAGAAAGGCGCGGACATAGCGCGGGTCGGCCAACGCCGCCCCGAACCAGTGCAGCGTAAGCCCATGCGGGGGAAAGGCCAGGTAGGCCGTCTCTCCCAGTGCGCTGCCGACGACCACGGCGACGGGGAGCAGCAAATAGGCCAGCGCGAGCATGCTCAGCAGGCCGAGCACCCGCATCATCGCCGGGGCACCCCTGCATCCACCCCGCCCAGACGGGTGTAGACGGCTGTGATCGCGAGCACGACGGCCAGCAGGATGAAGGCCACCGCGGCCGCGAACGGCCAGTCCGCGAGTTCCGTCATCTGCTCGTAGATCGTGGTGGAGACGAGCTGCACCCGCGCGCCGCCGACCAGACTGGGCGTCGCGAAGGCGCTGACTGCAAGCGCAAACACCAGCAGGGACGCGGAGAGGATGCCGCGAGCCGCCAGGGGCAGCGTAACCAGCCCGGCCGCCCGCCACGGCCCGCAGCCCAGGTTCTGCGCGGCCCGTTCCAGCTCCGGGCTGATGTTCCGCAGCAGCCCGTAGAGGCTCAGCAGCATGAACGGCAGCAGGACCTGGGACAGTGCCAGCACCACGCCACCCATCGTGTAGAGCAGCTGGAACGATCGGTCCGCCAGCCCGGCGTCCCGCACGAGGTTGCTCAGCACCCCGTTGCGTGCAAGCAGCACCACCCAGCCGAACGAGCGAACAACCGCGCTGATCCAGAGCGGGAAGGTAGCGAGCAGCAGCAGCGCCGGCACCCACCGGCTCTGCTGCCGCGCCAGCCAATAGGCCAACGGCAGCCCAAGCAGGAGCGTGACCGCCACCACCGAAAGCCCCAGCAGCATCGAGCGGCCGAGCACGCCCAGGTAGTACGCATCCCCCAGGAAGCGCGCGTAATGCCGCGGGTTCCAGCTTGGCGCGTCCAGGCTGGCTCCCAGCATCCCGATCAGGGGAAGCCCGAACCCGAACGCAAGCAAGGCCAGCAGCGGCCCGAGCAGAAGATAGGCGCGTCCGCTCAGCGCCCGATCTCGCGGTTCCAGCGCTCGGTCCATTGCGGCCGGCTGCGGGTCATGACGTCCATGTTGAGCGTTACGAGCTGGTCGGGGCGCGGCAGCTGCTTGGCCAGCGCCTCCGGCAGCTGCACGCGGCCGTTCGTGGGGGCCCATTGCAGCTGCTCGGCGATCGCCAGCTGCGATTCCGGCGAGATGAATTGGGCCGCCATGGTCCGCGCCACCCCCAGGTTTTTCGACTTCGCGGCCACGCACACGCTGCAGGCCGAGGATACGCTCCCTTCCTCCGGGGCGACGAACGCGACCGGCAGCCCGGCGTCCTTGCAGCGCTTCGCCGAGGTCGAGTCATAGGGGATGATCCAGGCGTCGCCCTGCGCGAACAGGCCGGGCACCTCGGAGGCGGCGCGAAAGATGGATGCGCCCTTGGCGATCTTTGCGAGTGCCTGGAACCCGGGTTCGATGTTCGTCTCGCTGCCACCATGAGCCCGGGCGAGCATCACCAGGAAATCGGTGCCGTAGCCGTTGGTGATGGTCGGCAGCGCGATGTGGCCGTTATAGGCCGGGTCAAGGAAGTCCTTGTAGCTGCGAGGCGGCGTCTTCACCTTGTCGGTTCGGTACAGGATGCCTTCGGCGATCACGGCGAACATCACCCAGGTCCCGCCCGCGTCCTTCATCCCGGTGCGGACGTCTGCGAGGCCGGGCAGGTCGCCGAGCGAGGCAGTCAGCCCCTCGGACGCGGCAAGCCGTTCCTGCCCGCCGCTGAACTGATACAAGTCGAGCTGTGGAGCCGTCGCTTCTGCCCGCATGCGGGCGAAGGCCGCGGCCGATTGCAGAGGGACCTGTGTGGAGCGGCTGCCCTCCCGCTGGTCAAAGACGTCGAACACGACCCGCTGCAGCACGTCCTGGGTCGGACCGCCGAACCCTTGAGCGACCAGCTCCTTGGCGCGAAACTGTTGCGCTGCGGCCGTTCCGCCCAACGCTGTCGCGCCCAGCCCAGCCAACATCCGTCGCCGCCCAACCATGTCCATTGCCGCCGCTCCCGCTCGCCCAGCCGGTAGCCAACCGGAACCGTGCCATATGCGTCAACTGCCGTTCGACGCGGTGCGCAAATCGAGCGCTATGTTCATGCCGCGATCGCTAGAGCGCGATCCGTGCTGATAGGCGCACGGATCGCGCTCTAGCCTTTGTTTTTACGAGCATGTTCATCCGACGAGTGATCCCGTATGGTCGGATCATGCTCTCGCGCGGCGCAGAATCCGCTCCCTTCACCTATGCTGGTCATCACGACTTAACTCACAAAACGGCACCGGATCCAGGGGCAGGCTCGAACGAATGCCGACATCGCCCAGCGGAAGCAGTTCCATGGCGCTCCC
>JAABUK010010121.1_pt1 | contig 12677 bp, 9 predicted proteins | sample 5559141 | NCBI WGS metagenome assembly JAABUK01 (sample SAMN10711869, study PRJNA513367) | rock metagenome | isolation source: Antarctica rocks | place: Antarctica: Victoria Land, Pudding Butte nord | collected 2016-01-03
GACCTCAATTGGTACAACGCTGATGGCGACGAATTTATGAACGCTCAGAAGGTCGTTGACGATTTCCATATTCGATACCCGAACAAACCGCGCTAATCATGATTGGGCAATCAAGCGAGCCGGGCAGGAAATACATTCATGCGAACATGAATCGTCGAAGAAGGGGGGTAATGTCACGATTCTAGCCTTGTCAGGCTCAGCCTTCTAGCCTTGCCAGGCCTATCCTCGCTCCGTCACCTTGACTAGTTTCTATTGAGCCTAGCGTCGGCTGAGAAACACACATATGTAGCCAGCTTCTTTCCTGTAGCTACCTTTCTTCCTTAGCATTTATCTTCTAGTTAAATGACACCCCTATCTGACTCGCTCTAGGCAGGCCCCTAACAGAAGGGAAGATCACTATCGCATTAGATAGTAGTGAGACTCAATGTCAAGAACTTGAATGCATGCTTTGCACGCTAAGCTCTGAAATAAATAGTAAAAATATTAATAAATATATTTCTAAAGCAGAAACATAGCAATAAATAAGTAAAAGTTGAAAAAATTGAAAAAATTGAAAAATTGAAAAAATTAAGAAAAAATTACGTCGGCATTTCTGAAAACTAGGCGCCGATGGCTTTTAACCTTGCTGCGGGCTCAAATAGCTACATTAGCTACATTTTCGGCTGTGAGCATTATTGTTAGATAAATCATTAAATAAGTCAATTAGTTGATTATCTAACTAGTTATCTAACCATCTATTTAGACGAATTGTTGACTATGTAGGATGCTTGTCAGAAAGTCATGAAGAGAGTCATGAAGGGATCAAGAGAGTCATGAAGGGTGTTTGGTAGGGAATCATGAAGGGAATCATGAAGGGAGCCATGAAGAGTATTTGGTAGAGAGCCATGAAGAAAGCCGTGAAGGGTGTTTGGTAGAGAATCATGAAGGGAGCCATGAAGGAAGCCATGTAGAAAGCATTGTTTGAAGCACTGTTTGACGTGTGTTCACATTTTCAACTCGACTTGAGTCGAATTGAGCATATTTCCAACTTCACGCGACTCGACTCGATTCCTGTGAGCAACTCGGCTTTGAATCGAGTCGAATTCAAAATGTCAACCCGAAACTCGACTCGATGATCAGTCTACATAAGTAGTAGTTTTGCTTTTAGCTTGCTATGCAAGCTTTTATCATCATCTTATTGATTCTGTTTGCACTCTGTGTATTTCTTAATAATAGTAGTTAAATCAACATTATTATTATAATTTAGTAATACTTTAAATTTAGTATTGAAGAGTTAGTAAATAGTCTGCTATATTAATGTGATTATAAAACGTTAAGATAATCATCAATAACTCGTTATAAATACATAGTAAACAGAATTTAGAATTGATTAATAAACTCAGATAAGATAGTTGAATTGATAATGATGATTGAGTTTACTATATAATGGTTGAGTCTGCTAAGCTCGTCGAAGCTGCTTTGGTGATCAACTTCTCTGTAGAGGTAAAGACTGTCATAGTGAATCGATCTGCAACAATGATATGTGTCAGAACGGCTAGAAGATGACGGGTATCACACATGCGATTCGTAGTGAAGAAATCAAGAAGCAATTACTATAGGAAGAATGAGGTAGTAGTGAGTTCAGTACAACCGTGAATGAAATCGTATTATCTTTCTGTTGCCGGATACGCGGCAAAGAGCTCAGCTTCACTACTGAAGCATTATCGATGCTGGGGTAGACCATAGCTTACCACCTCAATGAAAACACATCATACTTCTGAGTCCTCCTGTCCCGTATTCTGCACGTCTTCGTTGAACAAAACATATCGGTAGCGGGCCCAGCCAGATGCCATGTCCAATACCGCTCGGTTGCACTCCTTCATAGCCCGCCTCTCCGTCCACGGGCTTATGCCCTTTTCAGTCGCGAAATGCAGCATGTTCTCGATCTAAGTTCTCGTCAGCTTCCTCTACGAACCACCATTCAAGTCGACCCTCGGCCCACACTCACCTCGTGCGGACTACCAATGCACGACCCGCTGATGGTCAGTCGCTTCTTTATCAACGCGAACACCTCGAAGGCAGGGAAATTGTCCTCCGGCTCGCCAAGCTGGATGAAATGTCCATCGACGCGCAAAAGCTGAAGGTACTTATCAATCGGCATATCGGTCGACGATACGGTCGAAACGATGATGTCCAGTGTCTGGGAATGCGATTTCTCCCAATCTGGATCGTTGTTGGTTGCGATGAAGGCGGTGGCCCCAATCTTTATAGCGTCTTCCATTTTGTGCCGTGTTCGACTGATCGCGTAGATATCTACACAGCCCAGTGCCTCCACAGTCCGAGTAAGTGTTGCTTTCCAAGTGAATCTGCAGCCTTGAACACACCTTTGCGAACAGTAAGCCAAAGTGTCCCAGCCCCCCGATACCGACAATGCCGATACTTTTGCTGGGTCCGGCGTTGCTCTGCTTGAGTGAGGAGTAAACCGTGATGCCCGCACATAGCAAAGGGGCTGCTGCTTCCGACGACAAAGTCTCGGGGATTCTTATGACGAAGTGGGAAGGAACACGGATATAATTACTGTAGCCGCCAAAGGACTTACTCCCGTCGGCATATCGATCGTTGTAGGTCAAAGTCATGCCTTGCTGACAGTAGCTTTCGGCTCCACTGGCGCATTGTTTACACTCGTCTTGGAGGCAGGATCCAGATTGGGCTCCGACGCCAACACGGCCGCCAATCCTAGACGAGTGAGGACAGGAACGGTATCAGAATGTCAACTAAAGCAACAACGTACTTGATGTTCTTCGCTACCCTGCTTCCAACCTTGACAACGGTACCAACAATCTCGTGACCAGGACAGCACGGCCAATCAGTAGCATCATAGCCATCACGGATTGTGTGCATGTCACTGCCACAGACACCACAACAGATGATCTTAATATCAACATCTGTCTCTAGCCAGGGCTTGGGCTCATAAGAGCGGAATTTCAAACAACCTTGAATTGCAGACGCATCTTCAGCCATCCAGCCCCCGAACTGATAGTCTGCGGAGCTGGATGGTACTGTTCGTGTCCCTGATCTTCTTCTCAGGACCATTCCATACCAACACTTAACCACTGCCCAGTTGCCTGCCAAAGCCCCGACCATGTTCTCCGATCCGTTTCTTTCCCTCACGCTCCCGACCAAGTCAAATCCCCATTGGGCTGCGGTCTCGATCGTTGTTGCAATTTCATGGACATACGAGGTGCCCCAGAGCTTCTCGCCCGTTTGGGGATCGGTATAGTTGATCTGTACCAAGTTATTCAAGTCGGGATGCGAGTCGGTAATCAGGACATAGCCCCCGGGGAGCACCATTGCCTTGACGGAGTCGAAGAAAGCCTCGAGAGGCAAGTGCTGCATGACACAGGTACTAATGACGCCGTTGGCTTTCCGAGCACAGGCGGGCGCTTCCGCGGCTGCCAGTGCATCGTACACTTCTAGAACGACCTGTACATTCTTCTGCTCATCTGGTATCTGAGCATACCTTACACGAGCAATGTCCAGCATTCTAGGCGACGCGTCGAGGCCTACAATCGTTACATGTGAGACTCCAAGCAGCTTGAATGTATTGCGGCCAGTGCCACATCCGAAGTCCACAATGCGGAGCTGGTGATCTGGTGTCGACGCGGAGGGTTGCTGAGCTCCAAGTAGTGATAGGAATTCGGGTAAAAAGGTAACAAGCTCATCATTATCGAGGGTTTGGATGGTGATGCCTTTGGGACTTGCCAATGCGTCATAGCTCTCAGCCCAACGATCATAGATCTCAATAGTCGAAACACTCTTGATGGACGGTGCAGTGACTATCCCTTCCACCGCCATGATTGTTCCTACTGCTTATGAAGACTGTTACATGTACGCGTTCAACTCGGGGTTGAAAGTCTTTTCCATGACCTACGTACTCGGACTCGGTGGGTGGACAGAAACGGCTTCGGCAATGTCTGGCAACAGGATACGCGGCACGCTGTCGTCTAGTCATGCCGAAGATACTTATCATGTGAACATGTAGACGAAGATCCTGGACTGATGGAGGCTTTGACTGGTCACTCCTAAAGCGGCAATGCCTTATCTCAACTTGCCATCATGTGGCTAGACTCTAGCAACTCTGTAGACAAGTGTCTGTCTTGCCTAGGCAAAGTGCAAAGCATCAACCTCGTTTCTGCAGGATTGCATGCATCCTTGAAGTCAGCTTGTGAGGTGGTTGTAGAAGTCTCCAATCAATATTGGGGCAAAGCTGACGAAATGTAGCTAGGTGAGTTGATTCTCCCTTGGCGCTCGCGGGACCGGACAACAGGCCGGTTCGCGCTATGAACGAATTGTTTGGGACATGTTACATTTACTGCGGACAGCCGTGCCACACCATTACAGCTGTGCAAAGATCTGCAGTGGTCTCGGCCCCAAAGCGGGCACCAAACACAACGCGTGCTGGGGTTACACAGTATTGTAAAAAATGGTAAAAAAAAGAGAATGGAATTTAGGATCGCCTGAATTGACTCCTGAAAGCCAGGGGTCAACCCCCCTTCGGAGGTAACGTGGTAGGGAAATCTTCTGGTTGATCCACATTACGACTATAGGGAATCCTGGGCACAAGGCGGATCCATTGCGATACTCATGCGGTGGATCGAAATATAGCCCTCACTGCCCCGACGTCTGTAGAAAAGCCAGCGGTCGTTGCAATCTGGGCCCAGAGAGATGATACCAAACGTGAAAAAACGTACCACAAACCCGAGCCGGAAAACTCAGCAAATGGAAAAACCGCGTTTTCAACACCAAGACCAGTATCAAGACGTCCACTACAGTAAAGATCTCAAAGGCAGCAACGAAATTCAAAACTCAGGAAAGCCCTCCTCTTTCCCGATCTCGATGCACAACGCCAACGTTGAGACTACACCAAACTTACCTACTGTGAGACTTCTCAGCGCGAGTATTCGGAATTTTTGCGAACGCTATGAAGTTTCACTCCCATCATTTTTCCGAACCAACTGGGCGCTAATTCTCCGGATCTATATTGGAGTCGATGACACTTTCTTCAGCTATTTGGAAGCTGACACCTCCACAAGACCCAGTAATGCGTTATTTGCTAGCATTCAAGCTAATCAACGTGCTGGTTCTTGTGATTCAGCCAACCCGTTAGCATACTGCGCTCGAATTGCCAGTACCGACTATGTTAAGAAAGTATTCCTTCTTGGGACCAACCTCAGCCCTGAGGTTGTTTCCAATAAAACAGTTCAGAATACCTTGCTGGTATATCATCATCCCCTGAATGGTGAAAAGAGAGCGAAGACCAAATTTCCATGGACCTCTTCTGATAAAGTAAGGCAATTTGGGTTCTAATGTCCGTTCAGTGCTAACTTTTACCTAGTATGCTGTTAATATTCAAGTTGTGGATGATGGCGAAGACTTTGTAGTCACAATTGATTTTAGCACTTCTAGGCTTTTTCCAGCCACCGCTGAATGTGTTGTGAGCACGTACGAAGCAACAATCTTGGAAGTAATAAAAGCCGAACTACATACTCGCATTGAAGACCTCAACCACTTGAGCGAGCGGGACCGTGAACAGATTATGAAATGGAACGAGGCAGAACCCCAAAGACTGGATGCGTGTGTGCATGAGGTTATAAGCCAGCAAGCCAGGGCAACACCCAATGCACCAGCTATCTGTTCATGGGACGGTGAATTATCGTACAGCGAGCTTGAACGACTATCATCGCGATTGGCGACGCACTTGATTGGCCTGAGCGCAAACCCCGAAATGATAGTGCCTTATTGTTTTGAAAAATCACTATGGGCAGTGGTGGCGATGCTGGCGACATTGAAGGCTGGGGGCGTTGTGGTGCCACTAGATTCCTGCCACCCTTTGGGTCGACTGAATACAATTGTCCAGAACACTGGTGCCACTATCATATTAACCTCCCCTACTCATGCCGATCTATGCGCCAGTCTTGTGCCAAATGTGGTTGTTGTTTGCGAAGAGCTCCTGAAAAGCCTTGATGAAATAACGCAGATTGAGCATATTAAGCTAGATAATTCTCATGCTGCGTTCATTCTATTTACCTCGGGGAGCACTGGGAAGCCGAAAGGGATCGTACAAGAGCATTCGACCGTTTGCACGATGAGTCAAACTCAAGGAGAAGCGTACAACATACATAGCTCTTCTCGTGTGTACCAGTGGGCATCGTACACATTCGATGTAGCCACAATGGACATTTTCCTCACTCTGATGCGAGGTGGATGTGTTTGTCTGCCCTCTGAGATCGACCGAATCACGGACATCACAGGCTCCTTCGAGCGCTTGCGTGCTAATTGGGTACAATTAACACCATCAATTGTTAGCCTTTTAGCCCCAGAAGACCTGCCGGGCCTGCGCACCTTGCTATTGTCTGGGGAGGAAATCAGCCAGAACATAGTACAGCGATGGGCCGACAAAGTCATGCTTTTCAACTGTTATGGCCCTGTTGAGACTACTGCATGCACTTCCATTCGTTTTTCGACACAGACGCCCTCATCAACCATGGGGTATTCGCTACCCGGGTGTCGCTGCTGGGTGGTTGTTGTAGACAATCACAGCAAACTAGCATCGGTTGGCGAAATCGGAGTTCTCGTTGTGGAAGGGCCTACCTTGGCTCGTTGCTACTGGAACAACCCAAATCGAACTGCCGAATCGTTCTTTGAAAATCCTGAATGGCTGCCGTCGGACATGAGAAGCGAAACACGACGATTCTATAACACCGGAGACTTGGTATACTATGGAGGTAATGGAGTCCTTCATTATGTAGGTCGGAAAGATACTCAAGTCAAAGTTCGCGGCCAGCGTGTTGAGGTTAAGGAGGTGGAGTATCTTATCTCGAAATGCGGGAATGTTGTAAGATCTCTTGTCACTTATCCAAGAACCGGAGTATACCAAAACGATCTGACAGCAATTGTACAAATTCAAGATTTGAAGATGCAATCGACGTCCAACGAATGCATAGAGATTGATACAGATCCCAAACCAGAAGAATTGTCTTTCAATTCAAACGATGTGGTAAAATCGCTGAAAGCCTGCTTACCGGACTACATGGTTCCATCCGCCTGGCTGATGGTGAAGAACATTCCACTCAACCGAAATGCAAAGATGGACAGAAAGAGAGTTGAAACGTGGTTAGCAAATCTGGCGATACGTCCAAAGTCCAAAGCAGATCATGGAGAGCTAACCGCCGTAAATGAGGCAATCTTGCCCATGGATGAGCCAGTTAGTCTGTACATCAGCAACCTTGTCGTTGAGATAGTGAACAAAGAAAAAGACAAGCTGCACCACTCGTTAGAGGGCCGAGACTTCCATTTAGCTGCCACAGGAATCAGTTCAATTCAGGTCATTACTCTGTCCAGCTGTATTAATCAACGATTTGGTGTCAAGGTCGGCGCCGCAAGAATTATGCATCTAAAGACAACCATTCAAAGCCTGGCTACTTTTGTGAAGCATGCTGTTCTTCATGGCCCTGAAAAAGCAGACAGAATGAACAAATACCTGATAGAACGAGTGATCGCACTCGACAATGAGCTCAGAATACCGGCCTGGAGGAGTAAAGAGCCGTTTCATCCTGTAAGGATATTGGTCACTGGTGCGACAGGCTTCCTTGGAACCCAAATACTCAAGCGCTTGTTGAACAGACCAGGAACAGCGCAGGTTATTACGCTTGTCCGGGCCACTGATTTCACGAGTGGCTTCAACCGAGTGAAGAAGTCGGCGCAGATAGCAGGGTGGTGGCACGAGTCGTTAGAACCGAAGTTGGTGATTTGGCCGGGAGATCTTGCCCAGCCACGGCTCGGACTTTCAGATGCAAATTGGGAACAGCTCAACGGAGAAGTACACATAGATGATAGGATCGATGCGATTGTCCATAGCGGAGCTGCAGTCCAATGGAATACTCATTACGAATCAATCGAAGCCGAAAACGTGCGATCCACCTTGAGTCTGTTGAGAGCACTGTCATACTCTAGATATAGCAGCAAGTTTGTTTATGTGTCTGGGGGAGAAGAGCGAAACATCGACCAAGAAGATAGAAATACCAGCGCCGCAGATGTGCTCTTTCCTTCTAGTGGCTATGCTCAAACCAAGCTGGTATCAGAACTCCTAATCGTGAAGTCTATGGCGGAGAGACGTTGTGGTGGCTGCGAAGCCTCGATTGTGAAGCCAGGTTACATAATTGGAACGCCAGCAAGAGGTATTGCCAACACGGATGACTACTTCTGGAGACTCATCGCTACCACAATCGAAGCGAAGGTGTCCATCCGCGAGGAGCGTGAGTCTTGGTTGTACATATCTGATGTCGACCACGTCGCTCTTACAGTAGAGCAAGCTCTGTTGTCTGACGTATCTCAAGGAGGCTGCCCTGTCTTAAAAATCGTGGAAGGTATAAGTATGGAAGAATTCTGGGGGATATTAACCAACGGGTTCGGCTACACCCTTGAGCCTCAAGGGTTTGCAATCTGGTGGGAAAAACTTCATCAATGCATACTGAAGAAAGGAGAGAGTCATTGCTTGTGGCCACTGCTCGATATCTTTGAACATGATGAAAGCAGTATTGGATCTTTGCCTCCAACAAGTCGGTTTGTTTCTCTTGCAGCACAGGCAAATATCAAGGCCGCAATTGCCAAGAACATCCAATATTTGCAGAATCTAGGATTTTTCCCAAAGGCTAACGGGCAGGTAATTTGTGACGTTGAAGAGCGCCGAGATTGAGTTGCCATAGAGGCAGTGAAGCGTTCCTGAACAACCGTTAAGATATTTCAGGCTCATAACATCGCTAAACACTGTAAACCTTATCAGATCTTTCTTAGACCAACAACAGCTCATACACAACCTGTACTAATTGGGGTGGGGAAATTCACAAGGACACTTCAGGGGCCATATATCACGGAGTGCATATTACGTTGTAAGTAGCCTAGCGTGACAAGGGGGATGCTTGTGAATACACCTAAGCTGCCATTTCTGAGCACGATTAGCAGGTATGTCAGAGTGTGCGAGATTCTCTATCGGGCCGCCCTTGGCGGCGAGGTTAATAGGAGGAGACTAGCTCTTTGACAAACAAGGAGAAAAGGGGGAGTGTGGTTGCAGCTCGAGTCCTTCATAGTATCTGTAGAATGAACGACTCGGGGCCTATACTGCTAGGAGTCGCAACATGGCTCCACTGCCACTCTTGGCGAATTAAAGCTTCTCCACCACCCATGTGTTATCTTGCAGTAGCCTCAATATGCAAGACGCTGCAATTGTCAATACTCGTAATACTTACAGACGGCGGCGGAGCTGTGCGTTAGTTCCTGCTGGCTGATCCGCAGGTAAAGAATGGCACACACACCTCGAGAAATTTTCCAGGAAAGGATTTATTGCATAATCCTTGACCGTCGTGGGTGGCACATCGACCGCTTTCCCTAAACGTGTGCATGCTTCGTGCTTGTCCCGCATTTCCAAGGTTTGGTGCTCAGATCCAGACCATATAGTCTAGCAATCCATAAAAGAGAAGAAAAGGCAAAAAGAAGATCCAGATTACTTCTAGGAGCAATTTTCAATTTTGTTGTCAACATGGAGCTTCCAGTACTCAGTTTGTCGCATTTTACCTCAGGATCGGAGTCAGAACGGAACGATTTTACAAGAGAATTGATTGATAGCTTCAAAGCCACCGGCTTTGTAACGCTCATAAATCATGGATTCTCAGATGAAATGATTCAGGAGCTTTTCTTTCGGGTGAGACTCATGGCCAGGTTGCAAGGGGACCAATATTGATAGACCACGCCTATTTGCAGAGTAAGAATTTCTTTGATATGCCGCTCGATGTCAAGGAGCAAGTTGCCAACCCACCAGGCCCAAAGCCGCAACGAGGATGGACAGGCGTCAGCATAGAGTCGACAGCAAAACTATCAACAGATGAGAGAATTAGAGCTATGGTAGATATAAAGGTGAATACTTCATGAAAGGATAAGTCGAGCTATAACTAACAGCTTCCGGTAGGAACATTTCGACGAAGGCCCAGCTGACGATACCACATTCCCCAATAGATGGCCGAAAGAGTCGGACCTACCCGGATTCCGTGCCTTCATGGAAGATTGCTATCGTCTTAGTGAATCGATATGTTTAGAGATTGTGAGAGCTCTTGAGATTGGCCTCCACGTTCCGACCGACGGGCTAGTTGAGCGTTGTATTCCAAGTGCCACAGATCTTCGGCTTAATCATTATCCTCCGGTCAAGATCGAGGACATGAGATCAGGCAACGCCAGTCGTATCTCCCCTCACACAGACTTCGGAATTATCACCATCCTCCTACAAGACCTTGTCGGTGGACTTGAGATCGAGGATCGAGAACACCCTGCCGTCTTCATTCCCATCCGGCCTAAGTCCTCGAGCGAGATGATTGTCAATGTTAGTGATACACTTCAGCGATGGACGAACGATGAGTTGCAAGGCGGCGTGCATCGTGTTACAATTCCCGAACATATGAAGAAAGGGTGCCACACCGTTTTACCGGAAAGATTCACGATGGCATACTTCTTTAAGGCAGAGCGCCAAGTGTCTGTCGGGCCGCTGCCGAATTTTGTAGATAACGAACGGAAGCCACGATACGACGATATCACAGCCTTGGAATTCCAGCAAAGAAGAAACGAAATGATGTATACTTAGTGAGAAAGGTGAGAAACTATTGCCAGAGACTCAAGGCTATATAATAATGTTGGAAATAGGGAACAGTACGTACGTACTGTTACCCCTGTGGTTAGTAATCTCCGCATCCATCCGGCGCTAGTGAACTCAGAGGCTTCAGGGTATTTGACCTTCCTCTCACTTCTTCCTCCGTAGTTCCTACCTACTAGATAGTTCAACCAATATATCTACATGCCTATCTACCCTCGTGTCCTCGTATATCAAGAATCAAGGTTTGCATCAACAGGCGAGGGCGAATACGGGGTGCAGCTGGTAGGGGGTTGGAAAAGATTCTTGGCGTCGGGTTGAACTTTAAAAATGACATATGCCTCGCACATCCAAGATCTGGCGTCGGGTTGGAAAAGCCTCAGGCCCTATGCGAAGCATATGCCAAGAGCATTAAGCGAGGCCACAAATAAACTCACATCTGTTCAAAAAGATCTCGACTGTGCATATGTGCAGCATCAACTGAGCATAAAGAAACATCGATGAACGACGAAAGCATCGATGCTGAAAATTGAGCGAATGAGATGACAGATCTGATGAGAATAACATGAGCGATAGCTTGTTGATGAGCATGTCAAAGTTTAGTTCATGATTTCGCATGTTTTGCGCATATGCTAAGCATATGTAGAATAATCTTCGCTCGTCTTGCTATTCATGATATATGCGTGATCTGTGATTGTGCTGTTTTCTCGATGCTTCGCTCAAGCTGTGTATATGCACGACTTCAATACTTCGCTCTTGCTGTTTATCTTCTAGCTACTTTAACTATATAACATCAATTCTTGAGCTCATGATTAGCATATGCAGAAAGTTGAGTCCGAGCCGGAATCAAAAAAAAAAGTTCCGGCCCTGGCTCAACTTTTCCAACCCCCCACCAACTGTAACCCCTATTCCCCCGAAATACATCGATGGCGTGTTTCAGGAAGCTGATTAATCATGATAAAACCAGTGTGACCAGGATATATAAGTGATTTTGACAGGAGTACACATAACATGCTTATTTAATTTGTTCGTCTTCTATCAGCATCACTACTACATGCTGTTGTTTCTAGACCTATGAACTCATTGATTCATAGGCGAACGATCCAGGTAGAATCTGCAAGAAGCACCCTGATCATTGATGAAGGTCTAAAAGACCTTCTTGATCTTCCACCCAGCGCCCGAGATTCTTGCCAAAGTAAACAGTACTGCTGACGTCAGATATACAAGACCGCAGAGCAATATCAGGCCCGAGAAATTCAGTTCACCCTGGGAACGCAAAACCGCTCCTGCAATTGGAATCCCAATCAGCGTTGCAGGGCTAAGGAACAGGTATGCTGTACCATACTTGCTTCCATAGTCCTCTGTCTTACAGAGCTGGGATATGCACACGGGTGTCAAGCTGTTTGCCGTGCCACTGAGGAAGCCGAACAACACACTGAACGCTGTGATTGCAGCTGCACCATCCGCTGGAAGCCAGACAGCTAATATAACGATTGCGCAAGGCACACTACTTAGAATCATTACATTGAACCTACCCCATCGATCTGCCAACCATCCAGGGATGGCACGGCCAGGGACTTGAGCAGCGTTCATGATGGCAAGCTGTTGGTACGCCAGGGAGCTATCGACGCCTTTCGAAAGAGCATATGTCGTGATATAAGCCGAGGGAATGAGGCAAGCGAACTCGATGGAGAACATTGCGCCTATGGTCCACATGAAGCGAATGTCGGTGAAGATCTTAAAATTGGCGTTCCATTTAATGGTATGTGAGGAAGGGATACGTGTCCTCATTAAACACATAGCAATACCGCCCATTGCCAGGCAAATGAATGCAATAGAACGGACAGTCCAGCCGAATCCAAGGCGGGGCTCAAGCTGCTGAAACATGACAGGAAAGATAATACCACCTAGAGGACCGGCGGAAGTCACAATGCCAGTAGCAATTCCGCGGCGTTTGAAGAACCAGTGACCCGTTGTTGCGATGCTAGTGGTCCAAACGCACGAG
>JAABUK010010122.1_pt1 | contig 12677 bp, 12 predicted proteins | sample 5559141 | NCBI WGS metagenome assembly JAABUK01 (sample SAMN10711869, study PRJNA513367) | rock metagenome | isolation source: Antarctica rocks | place: Antarctica: Victoria Land, Pudding Butte nord | collected 2016-01-03
GGCCCCGCGGCCTGTCCGCCGCAGAAGGATGCCGGCTGATGAACGTCGCGCGTTCCACGCTCTATGACCCGGAGCCCGTCACTTGTGACGACACCGCTGTCGTCGAGGCGATGTCCAGGATCTGCGAAACGTTCGAGCGGTATGGGTGGCGCCGTGTCAGAGCGGCCCTTCGCCAGCAGGGGATGGTGGTCAACCACAAGAAGGTGCGCCGCCTCATGCGCGAGCACGACCTTCAACCCAGGATGGACCGACGGCATACAACGACGACGGACAGCGACTACGACCAGCCGATCTTCCCCAACCTGGCCAAGGACCTGAAGCCCCGACGGTCCCGACCAGATTTGGGTCGGCAACATCACCTACGGTCCCGTCATCGGTGGTTTCGTTTACGGCGCCATCGTGCTGGATGCCTGGTCTCGACGGGTCGTCGGTTACGCCCTGAGCCGTTCGATCGATGTCCGGCTCACCCTCGCAGCCCTCGGCGCTGCCGTCATCGGGCGCAAGCCGGCGCCGGGCTGCGTGCATCACTCCGATCGCGGGTCGCAATATGCCGCCAAGGCTTACCGCGATGAGCTCGCAGCCAAAGGGCTGAAGGGATCCATGGGGCGGCGCGGAAACCCGTATGATAATGCCAAGGCCGAAAGCTTCATGAAGACGATGAAGGTCGAGGCGGCTTACCCGATGGCCTTCGAAACCTTCGACGACGTGGCCGAGCACCTTCCCCGGTTCATCGAACACACCTACAACACCCGACGTCTTCACTCCTCCCTCGGCTATCTCAGCCCCACCCAGTTCGAGGACCAACTCCCCCGGCAGACTGTCAAATCAACGGCCTGACCGTGTCCGCCCCCAAGGGCCCACTCCAGTCGCCGACACCGGACGCTTCGGCGCGGGCCGCAACGGCGTCGAGCGCAATCGCCTCCTCCGGGTCGGCTAAGACCACTTTGCCGACAGCCCGGTGCGGAATGGCGCGCGCCCGGCAGTAGCCATGGAGTAGGGACCGCCCCCGCAAGCATAGCGAGGCTTTGAGCGAGCCTTCAGGATAATAGAGCCCAGCATGAATGACCCCGCTGTTACGTGAACTCGTCCACGTGCCGAATGTTGCTCGCCGTCGGAGATCACGGTATCGAGCCCGGCCCGCGCTAACAGCGCGCCGATTGCGAGCCCGACTACGCCTGCGCCGATCACGATCGCATCGACGTCCGCCATCGGTGCCTCGGTCAGTTCTCAGCCGCCCAGCGGGGATTGCTGGAAGTCCTTCATAGGACGGCGAGTTCCGGGATTGGAACCACGAAGCGACCTCCCCAGTCCGCGACGTCCTTCATCTGCGACGTGATCTCATTTTTCAGGTTCCACGGCAGAATCAACACAAAATCCGGTTTCGCCTCCCGGATGGCATCCGGGTGAAGGATCGGAATGCGCGTGCCTGGCAGGAGCATGCCCTGCTTGTGGGGGCTCGCATCCACCGTGAACCGGATCAGGTCTGGGCCGACGCCGCAGTAGTTGAGGAGCGTGTTGCCCTTTGCGGGGGCGCCGTAGGCCGCCACGGTTTGTCGGTGCTCCCGCGCGTCGATCAGGAAGCGCAGGAGCTTGCACTTGACCTCGACGACGGCGGCGGCGAACCGGTCGTAGGTGGCTGGGTCGGCGAGGCCCGCGGCGAGTTCCTCGGCCCGCGCATCCCGCAGCGCGTCGGTCTCGACCAGGGCAGGGTTAGAGGTGTGCTTGACGTAGATACGGAGGCTGCCGCCGTGCGTCGCCAAGTGCTCCAAGTCGAAGACTGCGAGTGCATGGGCCGCAAGAGCGCGTTCGATCGCCATGAGAGAAAAGTACGAGAAGTGCTCGTGGTAGATCGTGTCGAACTGCCGCTCGGCGATGAGCCTCAGAAGGTGGGGGAACTCAAAGGTCGCGACGCCTGCCGGGCCTAGAAGACGTCGGAACCCTTCCAGGAAGTCGTGGAGGTCGGGCACGTGGGCCACGACGTTATTGGCCACCAAGAGGTCTGCCGTGTAGCCGGCCGCAGCCAAGCGGCTCCCACTCTCCGCGCCGAAGAACGTCACCTCGGTCGGTATACCCTTCGCCCTCGCGACTTCGGCGACGTTGCCGGCCGGCTCGACGCCGAGCACCCGCAAGCCGGCCCGCTGAGCATATTGGAGCAGGTAGCCGTCGTTGCTGGCGACCTCGACAACGAGCGACGATGGCCCGAGCCCGAACCGGCTTATCTGCCGGGCGACATAGTTCTCCGCGTGCTGCAGCCAGCTCACCGAATAGGACGAAAAATAAAGGTAGTCGCCGAAGATCGCCTGCGGGGACTCAAATTCGGCCAGTTGCACGAGGCAGCAGGCGTCACAGGTGTAAGCATGGAGCGGGTAGAACGACTCCATCGCGTTCCGGTTCTGCGAAGCCACGAAGGCGTTCGCGAGGGGTGATAGTCCGAGGTCGGCGAAGTTACGGGTCAGGGGCGCCCCGCACAGACGACAGGGCTGGTGGCCGCCACTGCGCGGGCCGGCAGCGGCGCGGCCGGCGTTCCCATCCGACATCGAACTCACCACACCCTCCATGGAGGCATTCCCGAAGCCCACAGCTTCTCGAGATAAACTTTGTCGCGGATGGTATCCATCGAATACCAGAAGCCATCGTGAACGAAAGACGCGAGCTGTTGATCGCGGGCCAAACCTTCGAGCGGCTCTTTTTCGAAAACCGTTGCGTCACCGTCGATGTAGTCAAACACCTTGGGCGAGAGGACAAAGAAGCCGCCATTGATGTGCATGTCGTCGCCCGGCGGTTTCTCAGTGAAGGACCTGACCCGTCCGTCAGCGATGTCGAGCGAGCCGAACCGGGCCGGCGGGCGGACTGCCGTCACGGTCGCGATGCAGCCGTGCTCTCGGTGAAATGACAACAGGCGGCCGATGTCGAGGTCTGTCACGCCGTCGCCGTAGGTCAGGCAGAAATCGCTCTCTCGGACGTAGTCCCGGATCCGTCGGACCCGGCCGCCCGTCATCGTGTCGAGGCCGGTGTCGACCAGCGTCACACGCCAAGGCTCGGCGGTGCGCTTCAGCATCGTGACGGTGCCGTAAGCCATGTCAACCGTGACATCTGCCGCCTGGAGGTGGTAATCCGCAAAAAATTGCTTAATCATCGTGCCCTTATAGCCGAGCGGGATGACAAAGTCGGTGATGCCGTGGGCCGCGTAGATCTTCATGATGTGCCATAGGATCGGACGCCCACCGATCTCGACCATAGGCTTCGGCCGATTTTCTGTTTCCTCCATCAGCCGCGTGCCATACCCGCCTGCTAGGATCACAGCTTTGGTGACGCTCATGCCATTCCTCCTAGCAGGCTGCTGAAAAACTCATTTTTGCCTGGATCCGTTCGGTCTTTGATTATGTTCTGTTCACCCTTTGTAAAGGCACGAAGCGGCTCACCGAAGCGTTTTTCAGCAGCCTGCTAATGCCGCACGAGCGTCAGGTGTCGCCGCCTCGAACCGTACTGCATGACGCCAGGACGCGCCCCGATAATATTCCCAACCCAGGTCCTTACTGGAAATGCATGTGACCGGCGATGGCCAAGCGATGCCGAGCGCTGGGTCGTCGTAGCGCAGCCCCACCGCCATCTCCGGTTCGTAGGCGCAGGATATCGCATAAGTCACCTCGACATCGTCGACCAGGGTCTGGAAGCCGTGGGCGCAGCCGGGTGGGATATAAAGGGCGTCGTTGCCATCTTGGTGGAGCCGAAAGCTTTGGTGCTGCAGATGGCTCGCCGAGCCTATTCGCAAGTCGCACACGACGTCGTAGATCGCGCCACGCACACAGCGGACCAGCTTGGCCTCCCCGTGCGGTGGTAGCTGGATGTGCATGCCTCGCAGAGTTCCGGCTGTGAGCGTCCGCGACGAGCTTGCCTGCACAAAGCTACTCGCAAGACCGAGCCTCGCGAATTCCTCGCGGGAGAATGTGCGGGCGAATGAACCACGCTCGTCCTCCTGACGTTCGATGATCACGCGCCGTAGGCCGTTGATTGCGGTGCTCTCGAATATCATTGGGGCCTCCCGTCACAGCGATCCCGCAGAGGTGCGATGGCCTGCCTCTTTCCCACGCATTCTCCAAGCGAGCTTCCATGATCGACATCGCGCGCAGGCTTTACGCACACGTGGAGGCCTTGTTCCCCATCTGCCGGAGCATCACCGGCCCTGGCCTTCGTCAGACGTTGGATTATATCCAGCAGCATACCGGGGCTACTGTCTGTGAGGTGCCAACGGGCACCCCCGTCCTCGATTGGGAGATACCCAGGGAATGGTCCCCGCGTAGTGCCACGATCAGCCGACTGTCGGGGGAAGTTATCGTTGATTTTGCCGACCATAATCTTCACCTGCTTCAATATTCGCACGCCGTCGATGCCATCGTCCCGGCCGATGAACTCGCTCGCCACCTGTTTAGCCTGCCGGATCAGCCCGACCTGATCCCTTACCGGACGGCCTATTACGCCGACACCTGGGGTTTCTGCGTGACCGAGCGGCAGCGCGCCGCAATCACTGACGCTGCCTACCGCGTCCGCATCGACGCGGACCTTGCGCCCGGGAGCTTGAGCTACGGCGAATTGTTTCTGCCGGGCGAGACTGGGAAAGAGGTACTCCTGTCGGTGCACTGCTGCCACCCTTCGCTCGCGAACGACAACTTGTCGTCGATCGCGGTCGCAATCGAACTCGCCCAACACCTCGTGGTACAGCCTTATCGGCGCTATGGTTATCGGCTCTTGTTCGTGCCTGGGACTATCGGCGCAATCGCTTGGTTGGAGGCCAACCGAAACGCGCCGTCGCGGGTCATGCACGGCCTCGTGCTGAGTTGCCTCGGCGATAGCGGAGCACCGACTTACAAGCGGTCCCGGCGCGGCGATGCCACCATCGATCGCATTGTGGCCCACGTACTGAGGAGCCGCGGCCACGGGGACCGCCTGCGCACCTTTGTCCCCTACGGCTACGACGAGCGCCAGTACGGCTCGCCAGGCTTCAACCTGCCGGTTGGCTGCCTCATGCGGTCGCCGAACGGCAGCTTTCCAGAATATCACACATCGGCCGACAACCTGACCTTCGTCCGTCCCGACGCCCTCGCCGATTCCCTCGACCTGCTGAAGACGATCGTCGACGTGGTCGAGTGCGACCACGTCCCGGTCAACCTGTCGCCATTCGGCGAGCCGCAGCTCGGACGCCGAGGGCTCTACGCTGCGATCGGGGGTCAGCGCGAGACCGCCGATGCGGATCAGCGCTTCGATCAGCTCACCCTCCTCTGGGTCCTGAACCAAGCTGACGGAACGAATAGCCTACTCGACATCGCGGACCGCGCCGAAAAGCCATTCGGGCAAGTCGCGGCCGCGGCAGCCGCGTTGCGGACCGCGGGGCTCCTGCTCAACCTTGAGGAGGGCGAGGCAGGACTCACTCATGGGGTGGCCGGACCACGAGATCGGTGATCTCCAAGCTTCGCGGCGCGGCGAGCGCGGCCAGGATCGCGGCCGCGAGGTCGACGGGCGGAATGAGTGGGATGTGCGCATCGGGACGCCCCTCGGCTTTCAACACGCGAGCCTGCATGTCCGTGTCGGTCCGGCCAGGGAACACACTGAGGACGCGCACGCCCGAACCATTCAACTCACGCCGTAGCGTCTCGCCCGCTACGCGGAGCGCGTGCTTGCTGGCCGCGTAGGCCCCGAGCGCGTCCGAAAATCCCGCGGTGGAGTTGATAAAAACTACTTGGCCGCCAGCCTTCCGGAGTTGCGGCAGGCAGGCGCTGGACAGCAGCATAGGAGCACACAGGTTAATGGCAAGCAGCTGCGTCCAGGTCGCGGCCGACACGTCAGCCACCGGCCCATGGTGAAACAGCCCGGCGGCGTGGACCAGCACGTCGAGACGGTCCGGACAAGCGCGGGCCACGGCCGTGATGCCCGCTTCCTCGGTGAGGTCGGCCGTCACGATCTCTGCGCCACCTCCAACCGCAGCCGCGGCCCTGCGCAAAAGCTCTTCGTGGCGCCCGACGAGCGTCACTCGCAATCCTTCTGCCGCGAGCCCACGCGCCACTTCGAGCCCGATGCGACCGCTCGCACCAGTCACAATGGCGTGGCCTTCAATCATATGCAGAGCCACAGGATCGGGTTCGGCATCCGTATCGACAAGCGTCCTGGTCATTGAAGCTGGCTAGTTGCAAAATCGTCCTCCTTGCGTCAGAGCGTCTAACGCCTTAGGTGTGCAACACCAAGCGAAATGCGTTTAGCAAATGTTATAAGACTGACCAAGGGAGACCAATTTCTCCCTGCCGTTAGCCCGCTGTCGAGGTCAAGAAGACCTACGATCTCTTTGATATCTCAGCTCCAACTAAGAACAATTCGCGAATGATCAGGAGGCCATGATGCGAGTATTGGTGACCGGCAATATGGGATACGTCGGCCCTGTCGTAGCGCGCCACCTAAGAGCTGAGTTCCCGGAGGCGGAAATCGTCGGCTTTGACCTCGGCCTTTTCGCTCCCGCGCTCACCACCGGAGGACCTCTGCCCGAGACGGTCCTTGACGCGCAGTTTTTCGGCGATGTGCGGGACCTGCCGCCAAGCCTCCTGCGCGGCGTCGATGCGGTGGTCCACTTGGCCGCGATCTCCAACGACCCGATGGGACATCGCTTTGAGGCTGTGACGGGCGCGATCAATCACGAAGCGAGCGTCGCCCTAGCGGCGGCCGCACAGCGGGCCGGCGTGCGCCACTTCGCTTTCGCATCAAGTTGTAGCGTATACGGCGCTTCCGACGGATCGCCCCGCCGCGAGGGGGATCCGGTCGCCCCGCTGACCGCTTACGCACGATCCAAGGTTGCGACCGAGGAGGCATTGCTGGCGCTCCCGCGCAGCGCCATGACCATCACCTGCCTGCGCTTCGCAACGGCCTGCGGCTTCTCTCCCCGACTGCGACTTGACCTCGTGTTGAACGACTTCGTGGCCAGCGCGCTCACCACCTCGGAGGTCGCCGTGCTGAGCGACGGCACGCCATGGCGGCCGTTGATTCACGTCGCGGACATGGCCCGGGCCATCGAGTGGGCCATCACGCGCGACGCCGGAGACCTGATCGTCATCAACGCGGGCAGCGATGATTGGAACTATAGCGTCCGCGATCTTGCCGATGCGGTCGCAGCCGATATGCCGGGTGTGTCGGTCAACATCAATTCGGCCGCCCCGCCCGACCGACGGTCGTATAAAGTGGACTTCTCGCTCTACTGCAGCCTCGCCCCGAACCACCAGCCGCGGTTTACGCTGAAGGCTACGGTCAATGAGTTGGCCACGGGGCTACGGTTGCTCGGCTTCGCCGACCGCGAATTTCGGCGCTCCCGGCTCGTTCGGCTCCATTTCCTCACAGCCCTCATCGATGAAGGCCACCTGTCGCCGGACCTGCGCTGGTCGAAGGCGCCTCAGCATAGGCCGGCGTCGTCGTTTGACCCTTCATTCGTCCCCGGCCAGGAAAGCAACACGACTGCTCGAAGCTGTGCCCTCATCTACCCCGATGTTAGGTGATGTAAATGATCGGAGGCCTTGATGATGCTAAGAGTGGAAAACGAGATTGCTCACGCACATGGTGAATTAAGTTTCTGGCAAATTGTTATGGAGGATTTGACCGTACAAGGAGGACAATGGTCAAGGCCCGGCTTTCAAGCTATTCTTATGTATAGAATTGGTAGGGAGCGCTATCGGCACGGCTCGTTCAGTCGAAGGTTACTCGGCATCGTCTACCATTTCTTGCATCGGGTCGTCAGAAATTTCTATGGCATAGAACTCCATAGTTCCGCTCACATCGGTCGCCGCGTGAAAATTGCGCATCAGGGTGGAATCGTCATCCATGAACACACGTCGATCGGCGATGACTGCGTGATTCGTCAGTGCGTCACGATCGGAGCAGCGAGCGACGAAACATTCGATCGGGCCCCTTGTCTAGGCTGTAAGGTCAGCGTCGGTGCCGGCGCCGTCATCATGGGGCGTATCACGCTCGGTGACAATTGCCGGATTGGACCGAATAGCGTGGTGATGGTCAACGTGCCGGCCGGAGCCATGATGACGGCACCTGCATCCCGCTTGGTCGCCTGAGTTCGCGGCCGTAGTGCCGGCAAAGCTCGACGTGTCAGGAAAGAACATGAAATGGATGCAAACGGCAGGACGGGCGTCGAGGGCGAAAGTGACCGCCTTCTCTACATTGATAAGCCGGAGTTCCAAGATCTTATGGACGCGGCGCGCTCCGCCACCAAGCGGAGGGATGACCCACGTGCGCTGCGGCTTTTGTTGCGCGTGACGGACATATCCGAAGCGTACCCGGACTGGCAAGCGGCCGCCGTTCTGGCCGACCGTATTACCCGGACGATGAAGCAACCACTGTGTAGACGAACTCTGACTGTCTGGATCGCCAATAGCTATACGGTAGCTCAGTTCACACCTCTTCTGCGGCTCGCGGCTTTGCGCAATGACATCGCGCTGGACGTTCATGAAGGTACTTACGGCCAGTTCCAGCAAGAAATTCTTGATCTAGAATCAGCCCTTTACCTAAACAAACCCGAATGCGTGCTGTTGGCCGTGCACGCCGGCGATGTCGCGCTTCCCGAGTTTTCGGACGATCCGGACCTCCAAGTCTCGCGCGAAGCCGAACGTTGGCGCAGCTTATGTTCCACGATCGTCAGCCGATGCGGGGCTCGTGTCGTCATGCACAACTTTGCAATTCCGGACGTATCACCCTTCGGCCATCTCACGCGCCAGCTTCCCGGTTCCCGCTTCTCGATGGTCAGCCGATTGAACGACATGCTCGCGCGTGAGGCAACCGAGGCGGTCTCGATGGTGGATTGCGAAAGACTCTCGTCCTCGATCGGCAAACGACGTTGGTTTGATGCGAGGTACTGGCACCTGAGCCGTCAAGCCTGCGCATTTTCAGCACTCCCACTGCTGGCGAGGCATACGAGCGCTGTCCTCTCGGCGAGTATCGGTTTAGCAAAGAAATGCATCGTATTAGACCTAGACAATACCCTCTGGGGTGGGGTGATCGGCGAGGATGGGATAGATGGTATCCGCATCGGAAGCTCCGATCCGGAGGGCGAGGCTTATCAGGAATTCCAAAGCTACCTTAAGGGGCTCAAGCAGCGTGGAATACTGCTGGCCATCTGCTCCAAAAACAATCTCAACGATGCCCGCGAGCCTTTTCAGTCACGCCCTGAAATGATCTTGACGCTCGACGATTTTGCATCGTTCCAAGCCAATTGGGATATCAAACCAAAGGCCTTACAGGCCATATCTAGGGAACTCAACATCGGCCTCGACAGCATCGTTTTCGTCGACGATAACCCGTTCGAACGAGAGACGGTTCGGCGTTTGCTGCCGGATGTTGAAACGATTGCGCTTCCGCGTGATCCTTCCGGCTATCAAGCAGCGCTGGCGATGTTACCGTTGTTCGAAACTGTGAAGCTCACGCGCGAGGATGGTGACAGGACCGCACTCTACCGAATGCGATCACACGGGTTAGAAATAGCCAAGCAAGCAGACTCGATGGAGGACTTTCTACGAGGTCTTGATATGCGGGCCCAAATTGCGAATGTTAAGGAGAAGAGTCTGCCAAGAGTTGTTCAATTAATTGCCAAGACAAACCAGTTCAATCTTACGACGAAACGTTACAATATTCTCGACGTTAATCGCCTTTTGCAAGACGAAAGCTATGGCATGTTTACGCTGTCGTTGAGGGACCGCTTCGGCGATCACGGCCTCATCAGCGTGCTCGGGTATCGTCACATAGATAATGTGCTTGATGTCGACCTTTGGCTTATGAGTTGCCGCGTTATCGGGCGCTCTGTGGAGGAGGTGATGATGGATCATCTGGTCCAAGTTGCACAGGCCTCGTCAGTCAGCATGATTCGGGGAAAATATATCCGCACTCCAAAGAATTCTCTCGTTGAAGAACTCTATATTCGTCTTGGGTTTGCTGGAGAATACAACTTAGCTGACGATGTGAAGGTCTACCATCTTGATGTAGGTCGCTGGTCTCTGTCCAATGCCCTTATCGCAGTCGAACTGAAGGAAGTCGTGTCATGAACCTCGATGTGAGATTGACCGAGATATTTCGGAATGTCTTCGGTGATGAATCGATCGTGCTGGATGATCATATCCGATCAAGCTCACGAGAGGACTGGGATTCCATTGCAAATCTCAATCTAATGTTTGCCGTCGAGCAGGAGTTCGGGATAACTTTCGGCAGCTCTGAATTCTCTAAGTTGGATAACGTCGGTGAGCTGAAGCAAGCCATTAAGGTAAAACGAATCGCGTAGAAGACCCTCTCATGGGCTGACTTTCATCGCCTGATGGCCAGAAATTGGAACTCGGCCTTGACGTCGCGTTTCAGGCAGACCGCCGTTAGGATGCAGAACCTAGTATGCTCGTTCAACAACGCCGCAATTGCAAAATTGCGGTGCGCCTGACCTGCATTTTTGAGCCGGAACGCTTGCCGCCGCAAGTCGCTGAGCATGAGATCATTGGGTATGCTTCGCTCTCTATTGCTATGCTATAAGCTCCCCCACGACGCGCGATGGACATCATCCAAGCGGGACTGCGGCGGAAAACCCAGCTAGCAGGCTGCTGAAAAACGCTTCGGTGAGCCGCTTCGTGCCTTTACAAAGGGCGAACAGAACATAATCAAAGACCGAACGGATCCAGGCAAAAATGAGTTTTTCAGCAGCCTGCTAGTGCACTGGTGCAAACAAATAGTGTACTCTCTGCGGACGGGCGCACGAGAAGATGCAGTGTACCTTCGGAATGGTTCGGTGCGCTAGGGCTGCCCGCCGATGGATATCATCCAATCCCGAACGGAACTATCAGATCACCCTCGCCCGAAGCGGGGGCATTTACCTGAAACCGCACGAACCTGGAGCGAGGCTTTGCTTACGAGACCAATCGACGTGATGACGCCCGTATTTAATGGAGCGTCCTTTATTCGCGAATCGATCGAAAGTATCCTCCGTCAAACATACCGGAATCTTCGCCTCATCGTGGTGAACAATGGTTCAACGGACGGAACCGCGGACGTTCTCGCCGAATTGGCGGCTCAGGACAATCGCATCATGCTCGTCACGCAGGCACACACGAGTCTGGTCGAGGCGCGCAATCGTCAGCTCGAAATGGCCACGGGCGACCTGATAAGCTTCCAAGATGCCGACGATATTTCGGAGCCTGACCGCCTGCAAAAGCAGGTCGACTACCTCATAGCGTATCCCGAATGCGTCGGCGTTTCGGGAGCAGGCCGCCACATCGACGCGCAGGGGAGTCCCACCGGATATATCGTACGTTTCCGGCCTCCGGAGGACTCCGACCCGACTTGGCTGCCGGCGCGGGAGCCCAACCTCATGCCGTTCACCGTAATGCGGCGCGCGGCCGTCCAGGCCGCGGGAGGTTTCCGGCACGTGTTCCATGCGGATGATACGGATCTGTATTGGCGATTGCGTCGGCTCGGCTCGCTTGTAAACCTTCCGGATATCGTTGGCTCTTACCGCCTACACGCCGGAAGCGACACGGGGCGGTCTATTCAGACGACGCGCATCATGGCCATGATGACTGAGCTATCAGCCCTGTCGGCCGCGCGGGCTGACCGCGGCGAGCCGGAGATCGTTTTCGATCTCAACAGGTACGCGACCTACAGATCTGTCGGGTCCATGGCGGGCATTTATGAGCAAGGCTGCGAGGGCCTGAGCCGTGCGGAGGCCGACCATCTTCGTTTAGGGTATGCTTCCAAAGCGCTTCAGCTGCTCGAACTGCGCCATCAGACTCCAGATGTGCAGGACTGTCGTTTTATCCACGATGCCTACCAGCACTATCCGGTTGCGAACCAGGTGAATCGTCGAGAGTTGCGACGCGTTGTCACCGTCATCGGCGCAAGACTTCTCAGAGATAAGCTCGTCCGGGAGGTCTGGACTCTGACCCCCACACCGTACGCCGCCGAGGCGCTCGCGCGAGCTGTCCTGGGACGTGTTTGATTTGGGTTGACAAGTGCAAGCTGGAATGAGACATCACCGATTTCGATAGTGCTGACCAATACTATAGTATGGCCGGCGAGTTGCGCGGCATGACGATATTGCCGGTGGTAATTGCTCAACCTCGATTGGTTTGGTGCCGCTGGGTGTGGAGGTGATGTCGAATTTTGGGCGCGACGGAGGGCTTCGGATATGAGTTAAGGGTGCGGTGTCAACGCCGGTCTGATTCCAGGCCAGCGTGGCGGAGTAAACCCAGGCCATGTCGCCGTGAAGATCGGATCAGGCGGCAGTGATCTGGCCGGTGTCGGGATCGACGATATCCGCGGTGGCCTGTTTTTGCTCCGCTCTGGCCGACGTGCGGTTGATCCTCCCTCGGTTCGGTGGCTCTTGCTCACTTTGCGTGGATCACGCGGCGAGGACATGCGTCGGCGGAGGAGATCGAGGGCCGCTTGTCCGTAGCTTCGGCGCTTGATCATCTTGAGCCGGTTCCAGGGCTCGGTCAAGGCAGCCCTCAGGGCGATTGCATTTCAGCGGGGTGCGATGAGGCTTGACAAATAGGCCTCATTCCATCCGGCGCGTTTGAATTTGCCGCGCAGGGATCCTTTGGCTTTGTCCTTTTGCATCAGGTTGAGAACCATGTGCCGAAGGGTGGCGAGGTTGTTCGGGCCGTTGC
>JAABUK010010123.1_pt1 | contig 12676 bp, 17 predicted proteins | sample 5559141 | NCBI WGS metagenome assembly JAABUK01 (sample SAMN10711869, study PRJNA513367) | rock metagenome | isolation source: Antarctica rocks | place: Antarctica: Victoria Land, Pudding Butte nord | collected 2016-01-03
TGAGGCAGGGGCATTTCCAAGCAAAGAGGCATTTCCAGGGGCAGGCCCATGGCATGCATGTCACTGGTGTGTGCTTGAGGCAGGGGCATTTCCAAGCAAAGAGGCATTTCCAGGGGCAGGCCCATGGCATGCATGTCACTGGTGTGTGCTTGAGGCAGGGGCTTTTTCAGGCACAGAGGCGTTTTCAGGTGGCAGGCCCATGGCATTCATGTCTGTGACTGGCTGATACAGGACACCACTGCGCAGGCTTCATGTGCAGATCATGTCGGGAGTTGCCGTCGCATGGCACTTTGCAACATGCCATGTTAGCCAGTGGGATAACTCGGGCAACAGGAACCTCAGTCAAGAGGGGGATGAGTGAACTAGTGAGTGTTTTCATGAGTGAACAAATGCATGCATGACAGAATGCATGGATGCATGACTGAATGACTGAATAAGTGAGTGTCTGAATGAAAGAGTGAATGCAAGAATGAACTAAAGTCTGACTGATGAAGATAGGACACAATGAATGAATAAGTGCAGGAACAAAGGACTGAATGAGTGAGTGGATAAGTGAATGAGTGAGTGGGAACTGATTGACTGTCAGGGACAGACTGTACGGTATACAATGAATGACTGGATGGATGGTTTGATGGCAGATGGTGAGTGTGCCTGGGAAGGACTGGTAGCAGCAGCTCCTGACCAGACACCGCTCTCCTGACCAGCTGCTTTGACAGATGCATCCTGGCGAACAGCTTGGCATGCTGCTTTGCCGAACAGCATCCCCTGGCTTGGTAGCAACACTGACAGCTGAGTCAGAGCATGTGCTGCCTGTGCTGTTGCTTCAGCTGTCTCTGCTACTTCCACCTGTGCAACCAAACAACTTGCTGGTCACTGGCAGCAAGCAGGAACTTGGAGGGCAGCGCTGAACACGGTGGGATTCAAGCTTTGTTTTCGAGTAGTACTTGTCAGTCTAAGATGTGGATTCAGTTGTGCTTTGTCAGACAGCTCTTCACAATCCAGGAGCGTCTTGGTAGAAATGTCCGTTTGACAGCTGAAATTTAAATTCAGAAACGCCTGCTGGGGACCCAGCTGGGGACACTGAAATTGTGTTTCTGATCTGGGGAGATGTTCTAGGTATGACAGAGCAGCAAGGGACAGCTATGCAGAACTGCAGAACAATGTGTTCAAGTGGACCGCTCACCAACAATATGAAACCATCAACGCTGCTGATTGATTAGCACAGTTCTAGATGTGCACTATACACAATGCTTATCGCTTTGCTTGTGGTGGGAAGACTTGTCATTGTCAGCACAGCAACTCTGCCCACATCCAGAAGTCTCTGCCGTGCTTCAGGGCACCACAGAAGGCAATAGCATGGTAAGAAAGTATGGGAGGTAGTACCTGAAGCCTGGTGGCAGCCTCAGGGTTGACCAGGGATATGGCGGAAAGCACAGTGGTCCTCAGCAGCACTGTCAGGCTGCTGAGCTTTGGCGCCAGAATTGCTAACTCAGACTCAAGCTGCTGAGTGCGAGTCTGATTGGCCAGCAACACCCCTCTCCCTTGACACAAGTCTGCGCAAACGTCGCATTTGAAACTCATGGGAACTTATGGCAAATTGTGGAACTTATAGAAAGTTATGGAAACTTATGGTGAAACTTGTGCTTTTGTGTGGCTGTGTTCATCAATTGCTGGGTCATCATTATGATGTGAGATAGGTGCGCCTAGCATTATGGGTGAAGCCAAGAAACGTTATTACAGATGCATGCTGGTTGCTTACACCGCCTCATGAACTGTGGAGGGACAATGTAGCCAGTGAAGGCATCATAATAACAATAACAATAACAATATTATTAACAATAATAGTAGTGATTTACAGGAGTTCCAGCTAATCATTGTCGCCATCACAAGACTTGGCAACAGCATCAAATGGCTCCTAGCAATGCGATGACGCAGCAAAGTATCTTTACAAGTCTGTGCCAATGACGCAGCATGCACACTTTCAGCTTTGCCTCACCTGTAACACTGATATTGTTTGATGGCTGCTCTAGAAAATTGCCGGACACAGGAAAGAAAGGCAGCTGGCAGTGAGCCGACGCATCTGGACTGCCTGAGCAGAAAGGCTGGTCAGGCCTTGCGGAATGTACAGCGCTCCTGGCTTGCGATAGACTTGTCTGCCTTTTCAACCTACACAGATAGGCATCTGCTCTGAACAAGCCTGTCTGGAGGGAATTGACTTGCGTCGCACGTACTTGATGCCTGCTGGCTAAGTACACGTTTTAATTATTATTATTATTAGATAGGCATGATTTGCGCACTGTACCGTAGCTTTGTACCACAAAAGAATAAGAACAGAAAAGACTACACCTTTCGGCGTCAATATAATGAGAAGCCAAGTAGTAGCTATACTGGGCTGCCCAGGCATTGTGTTACAAGTTCTGGACAGCTTCTGAGCAAAACTCACAAGCACGAGCTGACTCAACTGATTCTCCAACATTTGCCAGACAGGAAGGAAATCCTTGTTGGTTCTGCTTCATCACAATAGCAACAACAGTCTAAGTCATGCCTGCACAAATTTACAGCTAAATTGCTTGGCTTTGAGAGCAGGTAGAGGCTGCAGAGCATGATGCTTGCCTGCTCAGTCTAGAAAGCATCTGCTGACTGTATGCCATCAGGTCTGTGGGTGCCCCTTGAGGCTTCTGAGAATGCTCAGCAGTCTTCTTCGCCAGGAGAATGAGACTGTGCGTCAATTCAGACAGGACACTCTCCACTTCTGCGGTCAGTTGAGACCTGCTCTGCAGCAAGCGTCTGGACTTATAGGAAGGGCAAAGTATGTTGTGCTGGCGCATACGTCACTCCGAGATAAAAGTAAAACAGCAGGCGCTGTCTGTGTTATTGTGATACTCTGGTGTGTCTGTTTGCAGCATAAGAATGTGAATTTACCATATGTGGGGCCAGTACTGATGCCAGCCTATCTGGCTGACGGATATGTCCTGGAGCTAGGTCTGGAGCCCAAATGCAGAAGTTGCTATTCATGTGCAACAGCTGTTCTACATGAATAACAGACTGGCAAACTTTACCTGTAAAGCTGCTTGAAGCATGTTGACCTGTCGCTCTAGCTGTATGCACTTCAATTTTAGCAGATCTTCCCTCTTGAGCTGAACAGAGGTGATGTCACATGCGTGACCAGACCCTGCTATGTCACAGACACTGCTGTGAGACATGGGCTGACTTGTGGCAATGCTTGCTTTATGGTGCATGTCTTACAGTGCATACCTTGCAGTATGCATGCTGCATTACACATCTTGCGTTGGAACAACTGACACATGCTGATGAAGTTGCACGGGATTGGTTGAGTTGGGCAATGGCTCTACTGTGGACACAAACCACATCAGGCACACAAGCTTATGTACCTTGTGTGCTAGCAACCGTGGCTGCATCATTGCCTGCTTTGTGGTTGGACACATCCTCTGCTGAGTATGATGCCAGCACTTCATGTGGGTGACATGGAATGACTTGTTTTTGGCAATTGCTGACTGATACACCAGAAAAGGAGAGGAGCTGGCGTAGATACTGCACCTCTTCCTGCAGAGCCTCATTCTGTGCCTTGACCAGCAGGTGAGGTTCAGATCTGCTGCAGTTGCAGCAGGCTGCCAGTTAGCAAGACGGCTAAGCTGGCAAGACAGGCTTTGAATTCATACAATCTATCAATGAAACCACAGAATCGCCATGAGGCTCCTTGCAACTTGACGCTTGTCCTGACCTGTCAAGGGATGCTTTTTGCACAGTTGCCACCGACATTCCCTTCCCCACAGGAGCTTGATTCTCACCAGCCTCGCAGGCAGCTATACTTGCGGCTGAGGCCGGAAGTTTGGCATTCAACAATGTTTGCTTGCCTCGAGAATAGCCTTGACAGTGTGCATTGGACACAAATGTCATGCTTGGCGATCACACTATGTGCATGAGATATGCAAACAAGTCTGTCACATTGCAGCAAAGTTTGTTGCTGTCTTGCTGATCGTTTGCCACCCGACTGATCTGTGTCTGTCTGAGTGTAGGGGATCAAACAGCAGTCAAGTGTGTTTGAACACGGTCAGGCTGACACCGTCAAAAGGGGCCAAACTCATATCAAGAGCGATAACGACAGTGTCCTGCAACTTGGCACGGTTTCACGGCCAGCAAAACAGCGTGCTGAGAACAGCGACCGTGAGTGATCCGCCGAAGTTCACCACCGACGCTCAGCGCGCTGACACAATCAACGCAGCCTGTCCTGATGACTGGTCGCTGTCTGACTGCTGTCGCGCAAGGCTTGCATAGGAAGCAGCATAGCAAGCCATCCTTGCCGTGTCTTGGATCGGCGGTGGATTGCTAATCACACACGTGTAAGTATAATACAACACATTTGTTAATCAGCCGCAAGAAATCATTTTACAATTGTTCACATCCAGTGGACAAAAACTCGAGGCGCGAGCTTGCCGGGCCCTCTCGGCTTGGCGCATTGCCTATAGTCGCACAAGTACACTCGTGCTTGTTTTCTGGCTGCTCTCAGAGCGCCATCCGCACTCACCTGCTACTACGGGTCTGCGGTACAAGCTTTTAGCGCAAATTTCGTCAGGTAACGTCAAGCAGCCTCCTCAGACCGCTCACAGTCACGGGGCTTAGCTATGGTGTTGGCTTGTTTCAGCTTGAACACTGTTTTGACGCACGTTCACTGCAAATGCCTTGAACCACACTTCCTGCAGCCGTTTTTTGATCTTGGCTCAACCGTCGTACGTGATGGTGTCCCTCGTACCAGTGACAACACAGGCCTAGCGCAAGGGCTGAGCAGAGTTGTCTTGCTGCAGGGTTCATTACATATAAACTATCAGACATGGTTTCCGCTGTCTCAGAGGCTGTAGCAGCTCCACAGCAGGTCAAGGGCGGTATTCACAACGTCCAGTCCCAGCAAAGCATCTTGGACGTGGCAAAAATTGAGGAGGGCGTACAGGACATTGACCTGTCGACCAAGGCACCTGGTGCGCTACGCTCTGCTACTGCGGCAACTAGTACACTGCTGCGGTCGATTCTGGCCGGACCTTCCGGATAACTACCTGGACCAATAGATCTGTTTCACAGCTTGCTGCTTTCAGCTTCAGTATTTTGGGACTGCTATCAATGCTAACTCATTATGGCTTTGTTGCAGAACACCAGGCTCTGTTTGAGAAGCTCATTAATGGTGCCTCTACAGTAGACCGCAAGGCAGCTGCCCAGGAGGTCACTGAGCAGATGCTGTCTGGTGGTGCAGCCTCCTTCAAGGTATGCAGTTTGTGTCACATCCTGTGCATGTCCAGCATATCTGATGCCTATGCTCTTGTGTATTTGCTCATGGTTTTTGAAGTCATGCTTATGCAAAGTCTGGTTTCTGCTCTGACAGGCTGATGGTATTGTGGACAAGGTCAAGGTAGCTGCTGAACACAAGAACGCTGAGGGTGGTTTGTTGGCAGTCAAGGCTTTGGCTGAGACCAAGCACTCTGCTGCTGAGGCGTATGTCGTTGCCATGCTTCCCATCCTGATGGACAAGTATGCTGACAAGGTATTGGACCGTCCCTGTCAAAATTGGCACAATTGTATCATCACCCTGATGTTTTGTTGCTGGGCTCTTTCCAGTTTTTTTTGGCATACGTGGCTAAAACTCTTTGCAGAAGCGGTGTAGCCACGTATGTCACAGAAAACTGTAAACAGCCCAATGGTCTAGTATGAGTGCTGCAAACACAAACTGACTCATTCGCCTGACACTTTGTCATGACTGATTCATTGTTTGACACTCGTCGTCTGACACGCTGACTCGTTGTCTGACACTCCTTGTCTGACATCTTGTCATGTCTGCAGTCCAAGGCTATTGCCAGCGCTGCAGCTGAGGCAGCAACAGCTGTGCTCACCCACATGAACCCCAACGGTGTCCGCCTGGTGCTGCCCATGCTGTTTGATGCCATGAACCAGAAGCAGAAGTGGCAGACCAAGGTTGGCGCTCTGCAGCAGCTGGGTGCCCTCACCAAGATTGCACCTGCTCAGATGAAGGCAGCTCTGCCAGACATTGTGCCAGCTGTTGGTGGCTGCTTTGCTGATGCCAAGCCCCAGGTCAAGGTGGGTTTCATTTCTGTTGTCCTCAGTCACAAGCCTTGACGCAGAGCGTGGACTTATGGCCGAGCCTGTCTGGGTGGGCCAGCGTTAGTTCTCATCGGTTCTCAGACCCTAAACCGCGACAACGCAAAAACCGCAAAAACCCTAAACCCTACATCCTATCCAACAACCCTAACAAAATTACAAGGTTGAAATTTTCTAGGGTGTTGAAAAACCCTAACAGTGAGAACCGATGAGAAATTTCGTTGGGGGTCCGATGAGAAATAATGCTGGGGGTCTGGTGGGTTTACTTTATGTATGTTGATCTGTGAGAGTGCTGTCATATGGACTCTCTGCTGCAGATTTTGTATCCTGTGCCTGCTGTAGTATTGCCTCGTCGTGTGTGTTGGCCGGCGCATAGACAGAATGCAACTGAGCTCTGTCTGCCATGTGTGCGAGCACCTGTTGCATTTAACGCACAGGTTCAGACAGGTTGCTAGCAGTGCATCGTGTATCTTGTGATGCTAGCAATGGGTTGTATGTAATTTGGTGCTAGCAATGCATTTTGGGTACAGTTTCCATTGCCAAAATTTACTTCTGTCCCTGTCTGCTGCAGACTGCTGCCATGAAGACCATGAACCAGGCCTGCACAGCTGTGGGCAACCGTGACATTGAGAAGTTCATCCCAGCCCTGATCACTGCCATGGCCAACCCCGCTGAGGTGTCAGAGACAGTCCACAAGCTGTCTGCCACCACCTTCGTGCAAGCCGTGGAGGCTCCTGCCTTGTCCATCATGGTGCCCCTGCTGGTCAGGGGACTGCGTGAGAGGCAGACTGCCATCAAGCGCAAGTCTGCTGTCATCATCGACAACATGTCCAAGCTGGTGGACAACCCAGCTGATGCCGCTGTCTTTCTGCCCAGGTCAGCAGCTGGTCACTGCAACTTCCAGACAGTAATACTCATCTGCTCTGCATGAGTTCTGTACAGGTCATGTTATGGTGTATGTTACTGCTTATGAAAGCAAAGCCCATGGTAGGTATTTACCAAGTGCTGCCAATGCACACCAGGTTCGACACCAAGCCTGTGGCAAGGCTGCAGGCTCGGCGTCTTGTCTGATGTGTATTGGTAGCACTTGTCAATACCTGCCATGGGCTGTGCATGAGTCACATATTCCCTGTGCTGTTGATGTGTGTTCAATATAGCAACCTGTTAGTCTGCAGGTTTGCCAGCTACATCTCAAGCTCTGTGTCATCGTTAGGGCTCAACTGTCGTGTTGCAATTAGATCAGCTCAGCAACAACAGCTTATCTGAGTTGAACAAGCCTTGCAAGTGACCCAATGTTTTATGTATGTGGCAAACCTGCAGGCTGATGTGGGGTTTGCTGTTGAAGCTCACAGAGCCATTGGTGCTGTCGTTTGGTTCTGCTACTTTTGTTGCTGTGTTAATGTCAGGAGTGGTTGAACAAGTCCTGGGTCAACCACTCCTGACATCAACACACAACAAACTTTGTTTCACTAAATTTGTGTCACCACAGCAATCTTGTTCAACCACTCCTGATATCAATTTTGTATTGTCACCAACATTCACTCTTGTCACCAACACTCACTCTTGACATGAATATTCACTCTCAACCTTCACCCTGCTTCCAATGCCATGCAGGTTGCTGCCTGGTGTGGAGGACGTTGCCCAGAACGTAGCAGACCCAGAGTGCAGGTCAGTGGCCTCCAAGGCCCACGCCACCTTGCTCAAGGTTGGTGCTGATGGCAAGGTCACAGGCATTGTGGCCAACGAGGCTGAGGTGCTGGCCGTGTTGGGCTCAGCTGTTGCCAAGGTGGATGGCCAGGTTGGTGAGGTGGTGGTCAAGTATGTGGCCAGCATGATGTGCGGCCTCATCAACGCCAGCCAGTACAAGGATGAGCAGTGGATTGAGGTGAGCAGATGCTGTCTGCGTTGCTCCTTGTCTGTCATGCTGCCTGCAGCTGCTGCTGTGCTGCACAGAGACCTTGCTGTTGTCATCTCGTTGCTTCTGCTGCTGCTGCTTGGCACGACCCAGTTCACCACAAGTTAGTGCCGGCTCACTTGTGTGAATGGGGATATGCCAAGCAGCAGCAGTAGAAGCAGTGTGATGGAGATCACTTGGGCTTGATTAAATGGGCTTGAACCTGCAGGAATTATGTTCTCATGTGCTGCTTGCAGTGCACATGTCAATGCTCATGTGCTGCCTGCAATCCAGATGCTGATGTGTGTGCAGACGCCAATGTGTGTGCAGACGCCAATGTGTGTGCAATGTTATGCAGGCCGTTGTGCCCTACCTCTCTGCCACAGTGTCCAAGGATAAGGCAGAGAAGGTTGCCCTGGACACCCTGTCCCACTTCTTCAAGGAGATGCAGGAGAAGACCAAGGTGGTTGAGGAGGAAGAGGAGGGCGAGGACCTCTGCAACTGCGAGTTCAGTCTGGCCTATGGTATGTCCATATCTTGTCTCGTTATATGTATATGGCACAATGTTCTGCATTTCGCTGCCGCTTTTTGGGTACACTTGTCCTAAAGTTGTATAACAATTGCAAGAAAGAGCAAGCAAGCCAAACATTCAAGAAGCTTTGTAAGCAGTTACCAAAATGCCTTGCCTGTTTGGCATGTCTACTTTTGTTGTATCTTGTATGCTTGCTGCTGGGGTTCTAGCATCACGCAGCCTGTGCTTGACATTGTTCTTGCTCTGTGTAGGTGGCAAGATCCTGCTCAACAACGCCCGCCTGCACCTGAAGCGTGGCAAGCGCTACGGTCTGTGTGGCCCCAACGGTGCCGGCAAGTCCACCCTCATGAGGTCCATTGCTAATGGACAGCTGGATGGCTTCCCACCCAAGGACGAGCTGCGCACTGTGTACGTGGAGCACGACATCGACGCCTCAGAGAGCAATGTGCCTGTTGTGGAGTACGTGTACTCTGACCCCATCCTTCAGGACGCCAGCCACCCTGCTCACACCCAGGTGTCTGAGGTTCTGGGCAGCGTGGGTTTCACTGAGGCCATGCAGCAGGCCCCCGTCAGCTCACTGTCTGGTGGATGGAAGATGAAGTTGGCCCTGGGTGAGTCCTTCTTTTCGTTTTGGTACAGTTATGATTGGCCTAGTGTACATGGCAGACCCTCATTGTTGGCATGAATTTATGCTCCTGCCAAGGCTAAGGCCTAACCCCATGAGGGGACACTGGCTGTTGTGATGGTCAGACTTTCTATGTGGCGGCACATTTGCCTCCTGTTGCTCTTCATGATGTCTGGTTCCAGCTTGCGTGTATTCATTTTGGTTATCATCAACTGTGATTGCTCTTGTATCTCCCTTCTCTGCCCGTCGTGTCTTGAATGTCTAGCTGTTTTATGTCTTTTCAGTATTGACACTCAAAAGACATTGAATAGCTCGATATTCAGGACTAAATGGACAAATAAGGGAAGGACAGAAAGATTAACACTTGATCATGATATCTCAAGTGTATCTACATCACATGAGCAGATGCAAGACAGTATGATTGCTGTCAAAACACCTTCCACAAGCATGTGCTGCTGCCTGGCTAGTGTGTTGCTGCTGAACTGACCCATTTCAATACTTGAGTCTGTATCTTGTAAACTCCTTGCAAAGTTCAAACAGAGTTCAAACAGTGTGTTAGGCGCCTTTCAACCCGTTAAGTTTGCAGCACCTTATGTTTGCACACACCAAAAGGTTGAACGCTGTAAGGTGGTCACATGGTCTGGAGTAGCATCCATGTGTCTGTCCAATCGTATCTACTCTCAGGACTAGTGCCATGCTCTGTCTTTCTGTACTTGCTGTGAGTTGTCCCAATACTGATTTCTGGTTGGCTGCCCTGTTGCTGGTGAGGTGGTGCAGCAGGAGGCAAGGTAGAATCTGATAGACACCAAATTCTATTGTGCAACCTGTTTTTCCTGCTCACCACTGTGACTTGTTCAGCTGTAGCAGCAGCTCTCTTTGTCAGCATACAGCTGCAGCAGGTGAACTGAGTAGCATGTGCCACTGTCTATCTGTATCTGCAGTGCAGCAGTTCTAACCCTGTTTCCTGTTGTGTTGCAGCCCGTGCCATGCTGATGAAGGCTGACATCATGTTGCTGGATGAGCCCACCAACCACTTGGACGTCAAGAATGTGGCATGGCTGGAGGACTACCTGACCCACTTGCCAGACGTGACCAGCATGGTGGTGTCTCACGACAGTGGCTTCCTGGACCATGTGTGCACAGGAATTATCCATTATGAGAACCGCAAGCTGAAGCACTACAGGGTAAGCACATGTCTTTACTACTCTGTGGTGTCCAATGTGAATTACTATAAATTATGAGAACCGCAAGCTGAAGCACTACAGGGTATGTGCCTGTGTTGACTAGTCTATAGTATCTGATGTACACTGTGGGAACTGCAAGCTGAAGCATTTCAGCGTCAGTGCCTATGTGTATGCTCACTGTGCCGGCTGATTCTTGGCAGATATGATATGGCACTCTCTTCCCTATCCCTAAAGTTTATATCAATCCCTACAATATGAAATTGGCTCTGCAAGAAAAATACTGCACCCAGCACTGCCACTTCCCAGTTTGACAATGACTCTACAGTTATGCACCAGAAGAAAGAAGTCAGATCTTCACCTGGATGGTGTGTACGCTGCAGTCTGTTGTGCACTGTGGGTGTCTTTCAAGCATCTGTCTGTAGTTCACAGCTGAGCACTCAGATGTGTACCGAAAGCCCCCACAGTGCAAAGCAGAATGCAGTGCACCTGCCGTCCAGATCAGGAAATCTTCCTTCAGTATGCTGTCTGGCCTGCAAAGTTGATGTGCACCATGATGTCCTCTTGACAGCTGTCTGCGCAGTCTCACAAACACCAAGCTGCAGCATATCTCGGCAAAGCTGCTCACTGAGTGGTAAGGTGCATGGAAGTGTTTGCAGGACTGTATACTGTAGCAAATTTAGTGCGTCAGAATGAAGCACACACAGTATGAGATGAGTACCAGCCTATACTCTGCTGCGGCTGTTATAGCTCCTGAGCTGTGAGGATTTTATACTTGAAAGTATAAAATTGGTCGTCTCTCTCTGACAAGGGTGCTTGTGGAAATGGCACTTGGAGACAGACGACCAAAGAGTTCTGTGGGGATTGGTTGCTGCTGTCAATACTAAAGGGTTGCCTTTTGCGCTTTTCTTCTGTCCTCTTTTCTTTTGTCCTCATTGGTCATACTGACCTGACTATCAAAACATCTCCGCAATGTGGCAACTCGTATTTTACTGTACCCAAGCATTTCCGAGTTTAGATTTCCTGTGTTGGGATGATGTTTCTGAATTAAACTTGGTTCCTGGGATGGACAAGAGCTTTTGTTTGTGCAGGGTAACCTGTCTGAGTTTGTGAAGAGGGTGCCAGAGGCCCAGGCCTACTACAACCTGGAGGCTGCCTCCACCAAATTTGCCTTCCCTGAGCCCGGCTTCCTTGAGGGCATCAAGACCAAGGACAAGGCCATTCTCAAGATGGCCCGAGTTGGCTTCACGTGAGTTCCCTCTGCTTGCGACAGTCTGCACATCAGGCTCAAGGCTTGCTGCTGCCTCAGTACAGTGCGTGATAGCTGTTTAGCAATAGCACTGCAGCAGCAGATTTCATCTCAATCGCACACTGCAGCATGTATTGGCTAGTTGCAGTCTCCAGCAGAAATCACTTGACAGGCTCTTTTGGTATGTTTCACATGGCATGTTTCCTGAGTGGGGCATCAGAGCGTCTGGGAAACTGATTGATTTCTGCAGATGTAAGCCCCTTCCCTCATCCTCTTGTCCCTTCATAGCTCTCACTTTTTCGCGATCATCTTCATGCTGTCATGCAGATACCCCAACACTTCATTACGATTGACTTCTTGCTGTCGTGCAGATACCCCAACACAACCCGCAAGGTGCTCGAGGGCGTCAGCATCGCTGTCACCCTCAACTCCCGCGTGGCTGTCATTGGAGCCAACGGAGCCGGCAAGTCCACCATGATTAAGCTGCTCACCGGAGAGCTGGAGACCCCAGAGGGCACTGTGTGGAAGCACCCCAACCTGCGTGTGGCCTACGTGGCCCAGCACGCTTTCCACCACATTGAGCAGCACTTGGACAAGACCCCCAACGACTACATTGCGTGGCGGTACGCATCTGGAGAGGACAGGGAGGCTCAGGAGAAGGCCTCTGCTCAGGTACGTGCCCTACTTTAGACGTTCTAAATATTACCTCTGCTCAGGTATGTGCCCTACTTTAGACGTTGCAAATATTACCTTGTGAGTCCCGCCAGCTGCTCAAAGCCTTGTGTCGGCATTGCTTTGTTGTTTTTCCATTGTCTCCTTTTTGGTCTTGCTCAGGGTTGTGCGCTATTCTGAATTGCAGACACCACCTTGTAAGTCTTGTCAGTTGCCCAGCATTGTTTTGGCAGTCAGGAGTTGTGTTCAGGCACAGAGGCTGGACAGGACATACTTGTGACGCCTTTGACTGTTCAGCAGGGAGCAGTTATCATGAATGCAAGGTTGTGTCTTCAGTGTCTCATCTCTTGCATGCCTGCCTGCAGATCTCTGCTGAGGAGCAGAAGAAGATGGACGAGAA
>JAABUK010010124.1_pt1 | contig 12675 bp, 9 predicted proteins | sample 5559141 | NCBI WGS metagenome assembly JAABUK01 (sample SAMN10711869, study PRJNA513367) | rock metagenome | isolation source: Antarctica rocks | place: Antarctica: Victoria Land, Pudding Butte nord | collected 2016-01-03
CATTGCACGCTTACTGAACAGATACACCAACAAAGCAAGTGATGGAAGCAAGAAAAGCAAGCTAGCAAACCAGTGCACAACCCCAGACAGATACATGCAAGCATTCAAGGACGGTTTAAGCGTGACAGCTGAGAGATTTGCCTCCCCTCTAAACTTCAATCCAAACATGACATGCTACTTTAGCATGTACGCAGAAGATGCACTGTTCGGAGCCAACTTTGATGCATACAGCGTGAAGTGGACAGGTGCATCACAAGTGAACCCTAAACACGAGGCTGTAGCCATGGAAAAGGCCATGAGATGGGGAATTTTAAGTGCAGAGGAAGCTACAGAACCGGTGCTCACTACCTTTGTACTACCATGGTGGGATGACAAAGGCAGCTCTTATGCAAGATGGCTATCCCACCAGACAGTGCAAGCAATTGCAACAATTGACAGAAGCAAGTTCAGATTCAATGCCCCAGGACACTGGGCTGATGAACAAGACCAGCGGTGCACCCCAAAGCGTGCAAGCTGATTGTTGCAAATGAAGCTGGACTGCAGCACTTTGTGAAACAAGACAAATTGAACAAAGGATTTGCCTGTGCATCCCAGCTTGGGAACCCACCACAAAGGCCAAAACAGCTGAAGATGACCATACAGCAAACAGTCTCACCGCCAGGACTGTACCCACCCAAGCACTACTCCAAGGCCACAAACACTACAGCCACAGCACCTGAAGAGCAGCCAACAAGTGAAGAGTTCAGCCAGGTTTTTCACAAAACTGAGCTCATATCTCGCCCAGACGAGATCATATACACGGACGGAAGCAGAAAAAAAATCCCAGGCATAGGTCTTGTCACTGGCTCTGGAGTATAAAGAGAACACAAGCATGCACACCTGAGTCTCAAGGTGCATCCATATGAGCAGGGCACGCTGAACATCATCAACCGGGCCGAACTGGTGGCGCTTCTGATAGCAGTAAGGCACTGCAGACCGGGAGTGAAGGAGAGCATAGCAACAGACTCGAAGTGCTCGATCCAGAAGATTGGCATGCACCTAAGGTCACCGTCATCGACGGTCGACGATTGCCACAGACCGCTGCTCGAAGCGATAGGGCACGAGATCATGCAACGAGCACAAGCAGGGGATGAGACAATCCTGCTCCAAGTCAAATCGCATATAGGCATACACGGCAATGAGATGGCTGATAAACTTGCGAATGAAGCAGCAGATGAATGCTGCATGAGCAGGCACTTTGACTATGACCTGTCAAATGACTACACACAATCTTTCAAAGCATGCATAAGAGATTTGGGTGACTCACTGAGAAAAGCTTTGCATGATAAGCACAAACTAGGCCCTAGCCTGAGGCCAGTCAAAGCAACATCTTCTAGACTCACTGTACTTTCAGCTATGGGACCAGGTGCAGCCATTCAGGGTCAAGCCACACAGTAATGCGCTGTGGACCATGCCATCAATCCCAGAATCACACAAGAGAAACATCAGTCAAATACAGGACATGTCAAATCTGGAATAAGAACATAGCCTTCAAGAGGCTAATGCCATACATGCCCGGGCAGCCAATAGCCAGGGACACGCGTCCACGCTGCCCACTCTGCAGAGGTGATGACTCTCAGGGCCACATCTTCGGGAGCTGCATGCACCCAGACATGAGCAAACAGTATATAGCGAGACATGATAAAGCTATGAGAACAGTCATCCAAGCCTTCACTAAAGGGCAGTGCGGTAGTCACTATCTGATTGCAGATGTTGGAAAGATTGAGGGACTCAAAGACATTGGCGTGCACGCGCACAGACAGATGTTTACAAGCAAGGGGCTTGGACCCCACGGTGGAGAGGGGTTTGCAGGGGGGAGCAGAAGACACACGGAGCAAGATGAGGCCAGACATGATGATAGTGGAGATGACAACCGCAGAACAACAGCAGTACCTGCGCCACGATGACAACTCTGGATCCAGACTGACACCCTTGACACCAATGATGCCTAATGGAAATCCAAGGAGCATAAAGATCATGGAAGGAGGATACTGCTATGATATAAGATATCAGGAAAATTTTAAAGCTGCAAGAAAAGGGAGCACAGCTGATGTAGATGGCAGTATCTTATATGGACCCTAAAGATACGACCCATCAACGACGATCTTAAGACGAGATTTACAATCCATATAGGACCCGGTGGATCCTAAAACGGTCGTATATTTAGGTATATTTAGGGATGTATGTCATACGAAAGTTTTTCCGCGGCGGTCAATATACGAAGCTTATAACCAGATAGGGTCTTGTTGAGAATCTTAAGATGTGCATGTAATTTGTCAATTACAGGTCTTATAATATAGGATGCTGTGATGATAAGAACCCCAAAAGAAGCTCCTAGCCAATCTTAAAATTAGCCTATATAAGCTGCTGTGCTGCACTGCTTGTGCACAAACAACAATGACACAAGGTCTGCTCAACACTGCGGCTACAAAGTGTTGGGCAAGCAGGTGAGGCTGCAAGCCGCTGCTGCAAATTGCTGTGCTAAGTCAACTTGCTCTGCATGCTGGTGCTGATTCTCTGCGCCCTGTAACACCCTTGGTACGAGCACCTTTGTTGCTGCTGTCTCCAAAGACATCCTGCATCAAACAAGTTGTTGATCAGTGTCCTTGACACAGCATGCAGTGTTATGTCACTACCGGTCTTATACACAATGCTGCTTAGCATACCTGTTTTGCTTCAGCTGGTCTGCTGCGTTTTTGGTCTGCTGCACGTTTCCCTGCGAACAAGGTACACAAACTTAGCTGAGCTTTGAGGCTGACTGTGTGGGAAGGGAGCTTCATGTTGACTGCATAACCCATGAACGTACATGACTCATTGCTGTGTCGTCAGCTGGATGAGTGGCCTGCTTTGGCTTAGCGCTATCTATATTCACTCCAGTGTCAACTGCTGCAACCATGACTAGCATATCGTAGTGGACAGCTGCAAGCATCAGCAGCGTGTCATGCGCTGCTGACCAGTGCAGCTAGGTTTGAGATCGCTGGTAATTTGTCAGACAACAGAGCTCAACAGTCACATGCTCAAACAGCAAACGTTGCGGCATACCTGGTGACACAACTCTGAAGCTACCTGTTGCTCAACAGGACATCCAACTCCGGGCCATCGAAACTGAATAAGCCACGGTAGCTTAAGGAAGTTAGGCGTCACACTTCAAAGATCTGCACAACCCAACAGCTACATCAGAGAAATTCAAGGGCTGCTTCGCGGCCTGCCACAAATATTCACAACCTCATCGGAACGCAAGCCAACAGTGACAACCCGCGAAAACTTGAGGAGCAGCATACGGATAGTACCTCTGATGGTAGTACGATCTCAGAGGTGGGAGCCAGGAAAGCGCCCACCGATCCTCAAACATCTCGCAAGTGGTTTTGTGCAGCATATGCAGTCGCAGAAAAAGCAGGTGTGGCATGTATCGTGCCGCATATAAGCACACAGTGGTGTTTGAGTAAACACAGTGTGACAGAACTGCACGATCAGGCGACAGGTGATGTAGAAGAACGGGATTTGAATCACTCGTCGATCAATCAGCCAATCAATCATTAAGAATTGTTTCATGTCCTAGGGGGCATCCGTGACCCCACAGACAACAAACTCAGTTCCGTGACTTCACACACTCAAGCATTTGCTTCCTTTCCTACATGCAAAGCATTCTCTAAGGAAGGCACTACATGCATTGCGTTTGGTTCAAACAAAAACGTGTTGTCTGCAACAGTACAGCAGTGTTGCAGGATCCCAATGCTGTGACCTGATGGGGCTGTATGCTGGGCAATAAAAAACAAAGAGCTTCTCGTTCTGCACACAGTCCAACGATTTACACACTAGACACAGCCTGTCTGTCCAATCTAGACATCTGTCAGCGCATGCCTAACGGCCTGCGCACAGTGTACCAAGCAGCAACTTATCAGGCTGTAAAATTGCACAAGCTACTGCCAGTTGATCCAAGTGTACTGCGGCCTGCGTGACATTGCAACAGCAGCTGCTGCACACACAATGGCTGGTCCCATGCACAGAAGCTGCAGCTGTACACAAATTCTGTCAGTGATCCTAGCTAAGACTCAGTCCCATAGCCAAAGCACAGCCAGTGCAGCTCTGCAAGTCTGCTGCTGAAAGGGAACTTCATCACCTGAGTGACAAGGTCAAGAGTCAGTCAGGCAATGACTCCACAGCAGTGTAGTCATTGCAGCTTTTGCCAATCAATGCAGCTATATGATAGACAAGTAGCACGGTGATCAGTCACGATAAACTGCATGACAGGGGCAGCTGCCATCTTGGCATGATGCAGATGTGCTTCACAAAGGAATTTCTAGCATGCTGCTGTGAGCAGGTTTACCCAACAAGGTTGCTGTGCCCACCAGCTGCATTGCTGCTGAATTGCTCTTCAAGGCCTGCACCAGCAGTCACATCTCTCAGCAGCAAACCCAGAGCATAGCTGTGCATTTGTCGGGGACTTATGATGCTGTTCCTATGTCATTTGCAGTGACATCACGTTCACAGTTCTGCCAGATAACGGGATTGCATGAGGGTGCATGACATCACCCGGGCAGCAAAATACAAGGCTGCCAGACATGCTGGTGTCATTTGCATCATTTCCCAGCAGCGCTACATGCAAATGACAGACCAGATCTCACCTGGCAGAAAATGTTCTGAGAGCATGCAGCCAAAGGGATGATGACTGTGTGGATGCCAAGGATCACCACTGCTGTGGGCCTGCAGTAGCAGAGAAAGTGTCAGAGCATATTCCCACCACTAGGCTAGCGGTAGCAGCAAAAGAAAACAGCTGCTTTTTGGAACATGAGTAGCAAGCAGGGCATGTAGCCTTGACAATACTGTCACACATCTCAGCTCAAAGCGAAATGTGTAGCAGCAAGCAGGGACACCACTTTATTTAAACCCTAAACCCTAAATATAGCCAAGCAGGGACACCACTTGTTGGTACTACATGCTGAGCTGTAGTGTTTAGTGCAAAGCCGCTTTGTGTGATGAGGTAGTGAACAGTTGTTATCAAGTGTAGCTAGTTCACAATTGATGAAACAGTCCAATGTGCTTTTGACAATGTGTCTGAAAGGACTCATAACACCTGTGTAAGACGTGCATGCAGGCTCGAAATGCGCTCATTTCTCACCTTTCAAGCAGTTTTACTGACACAGATGCTGTCAGATGATCTCAATGATTGCAGAGTTAGCCTGGCAGCAGCATTCATGAGCAGCCCTGCAGCTGCGAGCCACATTGTTATTGTTGTTTGTCACTACTGCACCCGCTTCATGCTTGCAAGCAGATGTACATGCTGCTGCCGTCAGCTATCAATTGACTGCTTCACTCTTGCAGCACTGATTATTGTGCATTTGCTGACACGTCATAGCAACAGCCATTTATGAGAGTGAAGGGCATTTGTTAGTGCATTTGCAGAATTTTTACGGTGCCTGCACGATGCATCTGTTGACCACCAATGCAGATCATGCATCTCCTGCTTGATGACTTGACACAGTCAAGCACTCCTGTACACGTAAGCGGAATCAACCTAGTGACAAAAGGTACTTTGTCATTCCATACAGGAGACATGTCACCAAAATGCAAAATGTAAAATGCAAAATGTAACCTCTGGGTTGTTTATTTTTGTTGTCACTGAATGCACACCACTTGAGACCTATTTACTGTCAGCAAGCAACGATAACAGCGTGGAAAAAAAAACGCTTTTCAAGTGAGCTTTGCTTCTAAGCAGAAACACTCCTGGCTACAGTTCTGTGGCCTGCAGTTGCGCTGAAGCAAATCAGTGGTTGCTTCTTGTGCAGCAGCAGTCGAGGGGATTGCTGGACCTTCTTCCAGTTTCGCCTCTGTATGCAACCTAAAGATAACAGTAAACATAAGATAAGGCTACGCACTCTGTGATATGCTGATGCAGCCTGACTCGCTTCCTGCGTTCCTGCCCGCACTTGTGGGCGCGAAGCCATGTGTTTGATCCTTATTGTTCCTTAAACAGCGCAGTTCGATCTCTTGCCCCTTGTTCTCTTGCCCATTGCACACAGCAGCCTCAATGAGCACGCGGGACGCACTGTGCCGCAACGACAGCGGTCCACTACGCACGCGCTCTAAGTGTGGGCTCCACGATACGAAACCAGGCCATACGAACCTTTCGCTACTTTCGCGTGCAATTTTACAATACTTTCGAGATCGTAAAATGGTTCCTATAGCGTTTAAAGACCCAGTATAGGAATCGTAAGGCTTTTGGGACCCATTTAGGACGGTTATACGATAGTTGGGTCTTCATAAGCATTGGAGGAAGCTCTCAAGGACTATGGTTACAATGTTACCACTCTGCCTATTAGCATAGGACAATCTGGGTCACAGTATCACGTGTGCACACTACATCTCAAAGATTGGTGTAGAGCGTGGACATGCAAGCAAAGTTATGTCAAGCTACATGAACATTCTGTTTCGACATTTCACAAGATTTTGAAAACTAGGAGAGTACTAGAAAGGGAGAAGATAGTTAAACTCATACAGAACAGGCCTGAGCTAGGTCAGATCCACCTTAGGTTTAGGATTTTCCCTTTCCCTTAGGGCTATGGCCTATGGTCATAGCTCCGGGCTGCCGCCTTGGGAGGCTCCCGTTATAATCGCTGAAAAGCGTAAACTTTTCTTTTCTTTCTTACAACAATCTGGGTCACATTGTCATAATTTCATACTACAGTAGCTACCTTTCACGCTTTAGCAAAGGGCATGTACATGCGAGCAAAGTTATGGTCAAATTGCATGACCACTTACGTAAGTAATCCGTGGCAGGCAGCCACCATAATTTTGAGAGCGCTTGAAAGTCCAATAATTATAATTGCTTAAAAGTTGTCTCATTCTGGCATGTAAGTGTGTACGTGCAATAAATTCAAGCCTCAGACCCATCTGTGCGCCAGCTACCTTTTGAGTTGTGTAAAACAAGCTGCGGGTGCTTCACATCCACACCCAATCGGACGGGATGACCCCATGGATTTGATCCTTCATGTCCGTACGCAAAGGCCTGCAACATTTTGCACTTGGATTAACGAGCTTTAGCAATAAGGAATATTCATGAATATGCTAATTGACAACATCAAGGCAAAGGTTTGCGTTCAACCAATTTGGTGATTTCAGATGAACATGTGCACATTAATATTAGTCAAATAAATTGGTCATGACAAGACTTGACACGTGAATTTTTGTGATCACCTGATAACCAACAATGGCAAGGCCATTGAAAATGACAGGAGTGTTCAACACCCAATCAGCTGACAGCGTGGAAGGTTGATTGTCCTTAGCCCATGCTATTATAGCTTGACTCCACACAAACGGACCAGCCGAGTTGAGTACTTCAACGTCTGTTAGTTGAGAGCTATGGGTCCAACGACGAGTGATCAAAAATTGTGCCACCACAAAATCAACAACATGTGCAAAGAATGGGTGGTTCGAGGTCTTGCTTGCAAAAGCTCACTGGCAGAACTGAACAGGCTGCCAATGGTCGTGTTGATTCGATTGCAAAACTTCTATCCCAACAATTGCTTGTAGTGGCTGGACGTCCTCGCTGATCCAAGTCTCGAACCAATTTTCAAAAGGCATCATGCATTCCACATCGCTGTCCAAATACACTCCTCCCTTCCAATGTACAACCAAGTATCGCCAAGCATCTGTTCTTTCAATCATGCTGAATACCTCAAACATGGGCACCAAACGTGGAGCATATTCCGTAACGTCTTGCATCAATCCGCTGTCGTCCACAACACGCGCCTTCCACCCTAAATGAAATAACAGGTGTACAAAATGCAACATGCCAGGTGCATGCTTGATCCGAAGCTACCGCTAGACCTATGAGTATTTTACCTGGATTTATGTCCAAGCAGTGCCGGAGATATTCGGGCTCCTTTGTACTATTGCTAACAGTGACATGTATTGTGCGTTCCCAATGACCAAATGTGTGGTGAATGTCATAGTTGACATGACTTGTGGCTTCCTTTACAAATCAATGACGATTTGTCATGCCGTCGAAAGATAATCAAAATTTGTCAGCAAACGTCTGATGGTTGAATTGAAAGCGGCAAAGGTACACTTACTTGCCAATTCATGACGGTCCGCGCCAAGTCCAAAGCATCCCGCGCCCAGTCATGCCCCGAAGAACCCGCGAATCGGTTCATGCCGACATGAGCAACAGACGCCCGAACGTGCATCTGAGGCATGAACGATGTGTAAAACATCCCTAGAATGTACACGATTTTTGGTCGAGAGCGCAGCATACTACAATCTTGGGAGCTCGTTTTTTCTGTTATTTACAAAAGCATGCACTCTTTGGTTGACGCAAACTGTTGAACGGTTCAAAGCAGTGTGCAGAGTTTGAGGTTTGTAGTTGGTGCAACCGGTTTGCCGTGACACCTCGAAGAACTAAAGAGCCTACAACACCCAAAAATGCGCAAGCTGTGTGTCACTGAACACGAGAACAGTCATCCAACTAATTGCAAACGCAAGATAGAGTGAATTCAATTCGAAACATTGAAAGATACACACACGTGCACAACAAGGGAGATCCGAACCAACGTATGCATATATGTCACATCGGAAGCTTAAACAAACGAATACTAAAGAAAAAAGTGGTAGTATACATGTTGCATTGGTTTAGATTCTTTGTCAAAGGATCAACACAGTCGCTTGGGAACAGAGTCGCCGAAACTGTGGCTTTGAATCGGCAATGATGTGGCAACGACAAAAGTATAAGACCAAGTTGGTGATTTTGGGGTTGATGATGTGTCTAACGCTTGTGTTCAAGCCCTTTGACAAGACGGCGCCTATTTCTCAAGGGGACGTCGCGCAGCTATACATTGGTACAACTAGCTCCGTTGTGAAAGGACCTTCTCAAATGACATTTCACGGCTTTTTGGAGGAACACCAAGTTGATGGGCCACCGAAGCAACATGCCGTAGTTGCACACGTCCTGATGAAAGTAAAACGACTTGCGAGCGGGTCTTTCGTAATAAGAGCAGTGTGCTTCATGGAGAGGGTCTCATTGCCAAGTGGGTAAAATCGATAACACATGTTCTCACATGATCCGCGACTCGATCGCGATGGACTTAACGGCGGCTCGGTATGTTTGTTCTGCTCATGACGATATAGGTGACGAAGCGTTTGCGCCGGTCCCAACAAAGGTAGACATTTTTGTAGAGCACCAGGTTGAGGCCCGTGAACCGTGGCGAGCCTTGCGCTTTGATTCTCTAGGAAGCATCAATCCACAAGGTCCATTTGTGCAACAACTTAACATCGATGTCCCCGAAGTTGTTTCCCGTGGGGAATGGCGGCTGCGAATGCTAGACTGGCCTTTATATTACACCTTGGATTTACACAAGCTCGTATTGCAAAACCAGTTTGGGAAAATGGTCAAGACCAACGGAGCCTTCCGCAATGCCGTGGTTATAAGCGGTATACATGCCCTCGATCCGGCTATATTCGCAATTCTCTTGGCGGCTCACATGGCGCACCACATGTCGGTTGGGTTTGATTTGTACTTGGTGTATGTTCGGGGCTCGGACGTGTTGAAGGGGATACTTGACAACGTTGTTACAACAAAATATGTGGATGACGGCTCATTACAAGTCATATCATTAGACTCGTTACAATTCCCTAGCTACGACGACATGCGCGTGAAAGTTGACCATCCTTTCCATCAATCTTACGATTCTACGAAGCTCGTTGCTTACAACCATGCTTCATTGATGTTATGGGGTGAACGGTTCCGCTTAGCCGCCATTGACCTTGATGAGTTTTGGTCATCCCATCCATCTCATCACTTCGTGAACTCTTAGTTTGACGGCTGCTTCCCAAACGTTGACGTGTTGATGTCAGAAAGAGTCGATGTGGTGTGCAACCAAACGTTGCGACAAGGCATGACAGAGCTAAACTACTTCCGACATCATTGGAATGCATCAGCCCCAACAGTCATTTTGAAAGATTTCGACCAAGTGATGAGTTTCAGCAAGGACCCAAAAACGTTGTCATGGCCGGACAAGGTGGGGCAAGTTTGGATTCACAGGCCGCACAATTTAAATGGCAGCACACATATGTATGTAGCAATTGACTCAAGTTCCTATGAGGTGAAATACCCCCACGATTGTGTCTTTATTGTGCATTTATACAACTTGTTCAAGCCTAGAATACCCGTGGACATGCCAACCGCGTTTGGTAAGTTACATTGGACAACCTAGCAAGACTGATATGAAGTGCCGTACTAACAATTACGCAATAACAAATACGTTTATGTGAAAAACACCAACAAAGGGGATCAACATGGGCGTGCAATAGAAGTCAGTAAGTAGTGCAACCATGTGATTGCAATTGCTGTGTTTGCTATGTAGGTTGTCCCATACATAGCCTCACCTCAAACATGGCTTGCTATTGTCTAAGAGCTGCTGTACAATTGTCGTTTGTGCATAAGCATGGCATAGGGCTTTAGAGTTTCCGGAATCTTGTCATCGAAGCATCCTAGGGTTGTTCACAGCAAACATACAAGCATGGCTTGATGCTTCTAAGTCTTAGACGGGCTTACTTTGTGACAAGCGGGGGTGGGAGACTTGCGGGTAGAAGGATGTGACGCAACACCAGCAATGCAGGACCGGGATCAGAACGGCCAGCAAAAAAACGCGACGTAATCGGTAGCTGTCACCATGTCTCAACTGTTGCTTCTCGCGTGCACTGTAATCCTGGTCTTGGCGCCCACAATCCTGAACGGATATCTGTGTCGGCAAGCCGTTATGGTAGCGCGACCAGCTCCGTCTCAGCAGGTGTGTTGGAAGCCGTTTGAAAGATCCAAGGAAACCTGGTCACAAGAGATACTTAAGCCGCACCATAGTTGTCTGCAATATGATACACAGCATGACATTCCGCAACCTGATTGCACTATCGAAAGCCCCTGCAAGTTGCCATCAAGTTTGAACAACGTGACAGATATGACCAACTGCAGGACCTATAGTGACTGCAACTCGGGCCATATCACAGTCTATGAGTCCCTTACGTCTGCAGAACAACGACAGCCCGACGCAGAGGAGCTACGCACATCACCAAACCTTCGATCACCCCCCAACAACACACACCAAAGGCAGATCACCTCACACAAACACTGCCAACACGGCACAACATATCAAGACCATGGCACAACAATGTGAGCAAGCGGAATCAAGGACGCAAATGGCCAGCAACGTGGGGCCTGCCAACCTGACGTTGTGGTAGCCCAGGTTAGAGCAAACATACGTGACTCTGTCAGTGTCAAACAGACAAGTTGGACATGGACAAGGTCTCACACCAGGTCCCACCCAACACATCTGCAGTGCACAACTATCAGGGCGCTACAACAGTCTGCACCAGCAGCCAAGGCACGCATACATGCCAACAGGCAAGCTCAACAACAAAGCTCGGAAGCCCATCATACACTTCCTGCCCAAAAGAAGTCTGTGAACAGAGCTTTGTCACCCATCACCAGAGTACAAATCCTCATGCATACTGCATATAATGTAGTCTCAGATGTGCTGCTAACATGTACTCAAATGATTGCAGCTGCATGACTTCAGTTAAAAAATGCATTGACTATTCTGCTAGCACTTACCTGGATGATGTTTAACATACCTGCAGCAGCGCTCTATATGCATACACCAAACTTCTGGCTGCCTTTTACACCTGTGTGCAGATGCCTTACAATTCAGAGCATATATATTGGGGCGATAATGATGTATATGATGTTACATCTACTAATGCATGTACTGACTAGCTTGCATTGTATAGCCACTCTAGCTGTAGGCTGCAGCTTCGTGCTGAACATGCACTGGATCCAAGGTTTCATACTGGTGTGCTATGCTGCAGAAGCACATAGCTTGGTGATTAAGTACGTGAACAACTGCATACATCACACACTAGCCAGTCTGACGACAGAAGGGCATTCCCCGGTCTTTCCCCATCCTAACACATTCTGCGGCAAATTCTGGAGAAGAATGCGAAACAGGCTACGAAAAAGGCATAAACAACCCATTTTCAGGTTCACAAAGATGATGTGCAGCCTGAATAGAGCCCTGCATACATATCAAAATAGGGCATGCACCCATACAACACATTTTGCATCTGACCACACGGGTTCAGAAATGAACACTGAACAGAATGGGCAGAACCGGCAAAGCTCAAGAAGACACACTAAATATGCAGAACACTCTACCAACCCTGAGCCCAAAAACTGGACATGGATCAAGAAAATGAACACAATCTTCCAGCTACACCTGCGATTAACTCAACAATGTACATCTTTGCAATGGCGTACAAATCAAGCTACTGCAGCCCCACAGACAGACAACACAACAACAGAAGGCCTAGTATATACCAATCACGCAGCAAGCCTGAAGCTTGACAATGAAAGCATAGCAGGGGGTGGCGCTCCAAAGAATAGTTCAGCAGGAGACAAGTCAAGATATACAACACACCTATTCCATTCCTGCACCCCCATACTGAGCCCTACAGATACCTCAGAGTAGACATCACCCCAACCTTCAACTGGGCACCACATCTGGACAGAGTACTGAAGGAAGCCAAGCGGAAAGGCGAGAGGCTGCTGATGTCTCCCCTGTCAACCAAACAAAAAGCTCAAGCACTTGA
>JAABUK010010125.1_pt1 | contig 12675 bp, 12 predicted proteins | sample 5559141 | NCBI WGS metagenome assembly JAABUK01 (sample SAMN10711869, study PRJNA513367) | rock metagenome | isolation source: Antarctica rocks | place: Antarctica: Victoria Land, Pudding Butte nord | collected 2016-01-03
AGAGGGCGGAGTTGGAGATGTTGGCGGGGATGGACAAGGAGGAGAGGAGGAGGTGGTTGATTGAACGGTATTAGGAGAGTAACCGGTGGAAGAATTAGGGGGTGATTACGGGGCGGATGATGAATGGATGATCGGACCAAGCGAATGGATTGTGCTGCCGCTGAATCCGAGATGAAGTTAGGTTAGATGTGGGCGACGCGGTACGATGCGATGGGATGCGATAGCGACGGCGTTGGGCTTGAGTCAATGTGGCGGAACGACACGGAAGGACCAGTACAACGACTACCTAGACGACGAATGAAGGAATGGATGGATAAACGACCAAAATTTAGAATCAATTTCGTTTTGACAGTCCTACAGAAAGGCAAGGAGATAGACGGGACAAAGACATCTTATAAGGTTCACTATCGGAGATAATCACTCCGTAGCAGCACATACACAGTGATGGATCGATCGCTGTTTTGATTATAGTCACAGCACTCACCTTCCCCCTTCTATCTAACTAGCTGGCTAGCCAGTTCGATCTGGACGTCTCCTGCGTACAAGAGATATACTTGTCCAGAGGACCACGATTTATAGTTGACCTGGTTTGAAAACTTAATGCCCATTGGACGCAAGCTAGTTAACTTGGATCCTCTCGGTTCCAGATACATGTATTTTATATGCCGTCGTTTTCCTTCTCATGTTTCTCCTCTCTCTTTCTGCTTTTTCTTTTATCCCCAGCTGGTGGCCCCACCCTCTCCACCTCATCAAACATCTTCCGGGGATTCAACTACCACTCCGGATCCAGCGCGCGCAAAACCCCAACGGTCTCCCCACCCAACTCCTTGACCAAACTCTCCTTCTTCCCCAACCCAACTCCATGCTCGCCCGTACCAGTCCCCTCCATCTCCAGCGCGCGATCCACCATCTTCCCCGCCAGTTTCTCCACTTTCGCGCGTTCCTCCTTATCCGTGGCGTCGTAGAGGATCGACCCGTGGGAAATTTCCGTCGCCGACATGTCCTAGGATGCTGGCGAAGAGGCCGAGATCGTCTATTTCGCGCTTGGAGACTTCGATGATGTCGGGCAGACGGGAGATCGGGACCGCGACGTCCGTGGACCAGACTTCGTTTCCCTGTCCCTGCTTGCGGAGGGAAAGCATGCTCCACAGGGATTCTTTGCGGACTGTCCACAGTTTTTGGGCTTCTGCTTCGGTGGAGGCGAAGAGGAATTTGTCGCCGTGGTTGCGCTTGGCGACGGCGGTGGTGAGTTCGATGTTCTCCTTGACACCGGCGGTGGTGCCCGAAGATTTGAAGAAGAGTGTGGCGGGGGCTTCGTCCCAGGTTCGGTCCGTAGAGCCTGCCCGGTTGATGACGTTCATTTGAACGTCGTCGAGGAGTTCCATGGCGGCGATGGGGATGTCGGCTCGGATGATTTGCATGGCAGCTGAGGCGGCGGAGCGGATGGTGGGGAAGGTGACGACTCCGACGCGGGTCTGTTGCGGAATCACGGCGAGTTTGAGGGTTGCTTCGGTGACGATTCCGAGGGTGCCTTCGGAGCCGATGAAGAGGCCAGTGAGGTTGTAGCCCGTGGCGAATTTGCGGGGTCGTCGGCGTCTCTTGATGATCCGGCCGTCGGATGGGACGACGGTGAGGGTTAGGACCCATTCTTTCATGGTGCCGTAGCGCATTGCGTTGGTGCCGCTGCAGCTGGAGCCTACCATGCCTCCGATTTTCGCGGATGGGCCTGGTCGACGGGGAAGAAGAGGCCGGTGTGCTTGATTCCTTCGTTCAATTGCAGCCATTGCACAGAGGGTTGGACGACAATATCCATATCGTCTTCGTGTAGAGCAAGGATTGTGTCCATAAAGGCGAAATCAAGGCTCATGCCTCCATGGGGGGCAGAAAAGTTGGCTTCGAGGCTGGATCCTCCGGAATAGAGGATCATTGGCATACGGTGTTTGGTGCATACTTTGGCGATTTGCGAGACCTCTTCAGTGCTTTTCCGATAGGCCACTGCTACGGGTAATGGGTCGATGTTGATGGAACTCCATTCGGAGTAGCCAGGAGAGCGAAGATCCTCGTCGTCGGTGCTGATTGCATCTTCTCCCATGGTTCGGCGAAGCTCACTGACTGCCTGATCTATGGACTCAGCGATTTTCCTTCGTGATCAACGATAGGTGATGGGCATGCCTTCTCGAGATCCTTGACCTTCCCGTACTGTGCTGGCTTGGAGGGCCATGGTGCCAGGGCTTCATCGCATCCTGCATCCCAGCCGCCGTAGATGTATGCAAGCAAGCTGACCGAGGCAGTCAGCAGTACCGCTGTGCTTGTTGTCCAGAACGGGCGACGAGTACTTTCCGAAGGTCGTGGTTTGGTCGTCGTCGAGGTGAGCGACCGGTGTGGTTGAAGATGGGGGTGTTCCCATCCCCGCCATCTCCGGGCGACCAGGCGCCAGGTTGATCTCGGAACCGACGTCTCCATCCCTCGCTTTGACTTCTTTCGCCGCATGAGATTTGATTCCGCATTCTCATTCCTCTTCGAGCGACAGGACGAAGTTCAGGTCTACCCATGCCAACTCGGGGCAATGATATGGCGCGGAGAGAAGGGCGACAGACTGCCACTGTGCCCATTGCCATTCCCCGCAACCAGGCTGCCGGCCCTCGGATCGGGCATGTCAGAGCCTGATGGAGCTTTGGTCGATCAAGCAGGAAAACACTTTCTCGTCCTCGTTACGGTCCAGAGTCTCAGCAAGGTTGTGCAGTGTTTGCAAGACTTGCCTTGATGCGGGGCAGTTGTCGTTCATCATGGAGTTGAACAGGCAACCGAGTCACCCTTGGGGTCTGTTGTCGACTGCGAAGAAACGCGGCTCAGTCGGTCGACTTGGTCTACAACATGACCGACAGCGATGTGAAGCATCATGGAGGACATTACCAGCCTGATTCACGAGGTTGATCACCTCGTGACCAATCCGAACCAGAATGCTTTGAAGGTTCGTACGTCGTCTTGTACTTGTGAAAGCCAGCTCGGGCCAGAAGATTGACTGCCGCAGTCTTTCCACTGCTTTCTGCAGAACGAAAACATCAGCCATGCCGAGCTGGCCATCTGGGCACTCGCAAAGCCCTGCCAGATTGTCCAGCTTGCAACCATAGTCGTCGAAAATAGCACGGACGACTCGGTCTTCAAAAGTCTAGCAAGATTGCCAGAGTTTGTGAATGCTGTCTCCAAATCGAGACCTTTCTGGTTGGAGAGTCTTCTAGATAAGACGACTCCAAGTGCACAGGGCACCTCATTGCCAGGCCATCCCGTTGATTGTGCTGCCTTTATCTTGTCATCTGCTTCCAAAGATGGGGCTCTTCCTGCTTCGAACATGCAACTCATATCAAAGGCCGCCATGTCCGTGATTGAGTGTCCGAATGAGCTAAATCTTCGCCGACTTTCCGAATTGTGTAGTGCCATCCAGAGCAACATCTTGAACTGCTTCACGGAGGAGTCCTTGACAGCGCTGTCCTCTCAGTGCAAGAAGGTGTTCTCAGGCTCGATCGGCACCAATAGTGATATCGAAATCATGCTTGCACAGGACATATTAGCGCAAGTAGCGACTGCTTTTCAAACCCTTCAGACCCCTTCGAAAAGCTCACTCGAAACACCACCAGGAGCCAAGTTCTCCGAAGGGTGCCGAAAACGTGTCTTCAAGCTCTTTTCTGGTTCCAATGCCTCAACCACATTCAAGATTACTGTTCTGCGCTTGTCAATGTTTTGCTCGGAAGAGCGTGGGTCTTCGTCGCTCGTTGCACTGGAGGGTATACGACTCGCACAAAGAATCATCGCACCAATGATTGTGTCAGCCCGACGGCAATGGGTGGAGCAGCATTCGAGATTGATCGAGAAGTTCGTTTCAAGATTGGGACGAGAAGCGCTGGACCTGGATATACGGCTCGAGGTGGGTATTGAGTACATGATCTCGGCGTTGAACGAGATAGCTAATATCTTTGCAGGGTGTGGTCTTCTGCATCTTACTTCTTGGTGCTGAAAATGAAGTTTTGCCATCTTTGAAGAAGGTAGCAAGTGCAGTCCTTGTTGCTTTTTGTGATTCTAAACCCAGCTATAGCGCTGTAGCAACAGGGCACGACAAAGTTATTACTCATATCGTTGCCTGCTTGTGGCCCTCCAAAGCTAGTCCTGATAGGATGGCGTCTGGCAAATGCGCAGTGTTGACGAGGATGGTGTCGTTTATTGTGGAGCAATGTCAGCCCTGGAGCACAAACACAGTGAGCAGCGTTCTCAAACTTCACCGAGCAAAAATCGTTCTAGATTCTCTGAACGCCGCTCTCAGCAGATCCAGTCTTTCACTCTGTATTATCGATTTTATTCAGCTCAGTTACGTGCCTGAATGGTGGGATTCAGAACTTACGTTTCCCCTGTTAGCACATGAGGGTGACAGTGGGAACTGCATAGGGGAAGAAGTTTGCTCAAAATCAGTTGATCGTCTACGTTTTGAAGTAGCCCGCAATTTCTCCTCTCTCCTTCTAACAGCTGCCTGGCACTCCAGCAGAGCACTTCAGAATCCTGAGACCTGCCAACGACTACTTAACCAACTAAAAGGGTCATCATCGAGGGTGCCAGATTTGCGGTGTTCTTACAGTGCCGAGCGAATCATGGGTCTGGAAGATACTGGCGCCTTGACTGAAGCCCAGGCAGGATGCGAAGCTTTACGCCACCGTCTGGAGAACGAGACAGCTCTGCGAACCACGCTTGAGAGTCGACTCGCGCAGAGTGAGGAGCTTCTTGAGGAAGAGCGACAAGCAAGCAGTGCACTTCAACAATATCTGGAAGGTGCGGAGCGTGAATGCTCGGGCACGGCCAAAGCACTTCAATCAGCGAGGGAAGATTACGTCGAGCTCTTGCACGATGCAGATCGAAAGGTGCAGGCCACCGAGTCGAAATGGAGACATGATGAACTACTACTCCGAGCAGACTATCTGCGGCGAGAGCTTGAATTGGAGGACCAGGTGCACGAGATGCGGTTTGTCCTGAAGCGAAAAGATGACGAGCTTGAGAGGGAAAAGGTGAATCGAGCAGCCCTTGAAGAAGACATGCGGGCCGCTGTGGCAGGATCAAGACAACAGGTAGGCGGAGAGAGACATTCGACCTTGGATATTGCTGATCAATAACATAGATCGAGGAACTGCGCCTCGCTGTTGCAGAGAAGGAAAAGGCGTTGGAGGAAGCAGAATCACTGCGAACGAGGCTCATGGCACTCCTCGGAGGGAAGACTTGACTGAAGTCACATTCATCAGATCCGGCGCTCGATTCAGGGACTCACTGCTGAGGTAGGGTTCACGAGATAGTGCAAACTTCCATTCTACTTGGGTTGTCTTTGCTGAATAGCCTGGTATCACTATAGATGTTCAGCTTCGCTCAGACTTGTGGGAAGGGGATCTTGTGAAGCAAGGGCAGTCGCACTATATATCCGCCATTCCCGCCATGTTCTCCAACCAATGTGCCATTTCCAGTCAAGCCAAATGTGCAATGGCCCGCTTCGCCGATCACGCATGCAGCGTGTCCAACTCGAACCCTTCATCCATATGTGTAATCAAGGCAGCTGACTTGCCAACCGTTTCTGCGAGCAGATTCACACCGCGAGACCCGCGCGCTTCTCTCTGGGCATCCATCCTCTTGTTGGGATCCGTCCAAAGCAGAGAAAGGCTCACGAAAACAACGCACTTCTTCTCGGACTCTCCATGAAGCGGTGTCTGGCTGCAGAAGGAAACATTCGGAAGCACTTCGTGAATCGTGAATCGTGAATCGTGAATCGTGAATCGTGAACGGTGAATCGTGAATGGTGTGCAGCACGTGACAGCGAGGGTGGATCGCTCATGGTGGAGAAGTCACGCTACTAATTGCTTGGCTCCTTGGCTCCATTCTCCTCCCCGCCACTAATTAGACGAGTTGACTTATTGCACCCGGAGGCAGCAAAATTGTCGGGATTGAAAACACCAGCAATCACAGCCTTCCGCGCCAACCTCCGTTGCTCTTGCGGGTGGGTGTGAACTTGCTGCAAGAAAACAAATAAACAAACAAGAGCGGGCTGCAGCATCCTTCCTTCTCTTTACCCCTGCACCCCGCATCTGCAACCTCTTTCTGAACTGAAGCCAAGCACCGACCAGGATTGCATAATCACGAAACGCATTGAGCAGAACAACAAGCGGTTCCCCCGCAGAATTTCAACCTGCCATCTTTGCTTTCTCCGATCGACATCGGCGGTGCGGAAATGTCAAAGGGTTCAGTGTTGAGCAAGCCATCTCTAGCATTGGAACTGCATGCGAGAGTGTCACCATGGCTGTGAACGATGCTGGCAGCCCGAAGCCAGTCAAGGGCAGAACCAAGTATGGGGCCACCAGCAAAAAGCGCCGCTCGTCGAAAGCTCGGTCATCGATCTCCGGTGGATCTTGGGATCAAAGCTCACTGCCTCTGTCTCTGCGTCAAGCGTCGTTCAACACAGCGACGCGAGCACCCAGTGCAGCCACAGGTGGACACGATCCGAAAGTGAGACTCAGCCGACCGCCTGTCCAACATGGAGCTTCGCGAGTCCTCCTGGCCTTCAGTCAAAGCTCGGAGCAAGGACGACCGTTTGACGCGTTTGTGAATGCACCTTCTCCCTTCGCAAAGCAGCGGGCTACTGCCAAGACCAAAGCCTATGCCAAGTCTGACGGAAAAGTTGACACCAAACTCACTACCACGTCGAACTCACGAAATCAGTCTTATCATACTTCGCCCTCGTCTACTCCACCTCCTTCTCCACCTCCTTCTCCACCTCCTTCTCCACCTCCTTCTCCATCTCATGACTCCGTGAATGAAATCGATTTCACTCCAGACACGAACATGTATTCGAATAGAACGCCGCCAAGAGTCGAAGGCTATCTCGACGCAAGAACGCGAGCAGCGAATCTTCAACATACGCGACCAGAGTGGACGACTTGGGACTTTGTTGATCTCTTCCTCACCAGTCTCCCCCCCGGCACTAGGACAGTGGACCTCTGGAACAACTTCAAGGAAGAAGGAGAGGTCGATACCATTGACATTTTCGTCACCAGAGGTGGTCAGAAAGACACTAAAGCACGACTGAGATTCAGGCAAGTCCTGTCTGACTTCAACTTTTGCGTCACTAACCAACCTCCAGGCCGCCGCCTAAACGGGATTTCTTCACATCTACAAATCGATACACTCTCAATCTACAAGAAGGCCGGACATGGTCGATCTACGTCCACCTCGATAGAAATCAGAAGAAGACGTTCACGAAGCCAAGCCCCGTGACCGAAAATGTAACTTATCCAGAGACAACGGTACGTGGACCTTTCGCATTGAGATGACAGAGCAAGCTAACGACCAGAAGGAGCTCGGTGCTGAAAGCATTGACTTCGGAGTACTTCTTGCTCCAGAAACTATGCTCATCAAAAGGACTAGACACAGTACCCCTCGTGGCTCCGTTCGAATGGTTCTCAACCTCGGCCGCAGAGAGATCGATATCCGTTTTCCATCCATCTTCTCGGAGAAGACTCGCGAGTACAAATTTATCATACCCATAGACCAAGTCTTTGATCTCTCGCAATACCAGGCAGAAAGCGATACGAAAACATCGTTCATATTGACACTCAGGATCCCACCTCATTTCTACAAGAAGCTTTCCCACGGTGTCCGCTCTACCCACGACGATGCGGCATTGGCCTGGAGAGAAGAGGATTCCTGGATCCGGCAGACTAATGTTCTTGGTCATGAACATGAAGTTGCTCAATTGAGATCTCGTCCTGTTACCCTCAAGAACCACCCTGAGGGCATTGTCAACATCGGTCGCTGGACAACGTATAGGATTACCGTCGACGATTCGACTGTTGACAAAGACAAATATCGCGTATTTAGAGCTGCCTTGAAAGACTACAACGTGCCCATCGCCAAAGTCGAAAATTTCCGGATTTCTCATGAAGGCCATCCTGCCTGGGATCTTCTGGATGCCTCTCTTTCAGAATACGAATCAGCCCCCGCTTCGTCTACAACACAAAATGTTTTGAAACATTCTCTGCAAGATCTCTTGGACGCCAAGAAGAATGAGATCTACCTGCCATTCCCGGTGCGATACCAGCTTGATGTGTGTATCTCAAACGGTTGGATCAACGAGCACAACTTGAGCCGTGAGTTCCTTGAGACCCTGGCTAAGACGGAGAACGAAAGAGCGAAGCATATCCTTGAATGCGTTGCTCTCAACAGAATTAGAATCTTCGATCCCATGGATGTCTTTGAACTTCGCATCACCAGACTTCCGTCAATGAAGAGGAAAATTCCCAAAAATTGTGTCCTCATACGATCTGTCATCGTCACTCCGTCAACGATGATGTTGAACACGCCGTATGTTGAGATGACTAATCGGGTAATCCGACGTTACAGAGAGCATGCTGATCGCTTTCTTCGTGTTCGCTTCGAGGATGATGAAATCCGTGGCTTCGCCAGAATCAATGCCACAAGTCAAAAGACGATGGACGAAGTCCTCAGCAAGGTGTTCCGCACGCTTTCCAGTGGCATTGTTATTGGTGATCGCCATTACGACTTCCTCGCTTTCGGAAATTCGCAGCTTCGCGAGCATGGCGCCTATTTCTTCGCACCTTTGCCGTCAGGTCCCACAGCTTCTCACATCCGAGCGTGGATGGGCCGTTTCGATCATGAACGCATCGTTGCGAAACATGCAGCTCGCATTGGTCAATGCTTCTCCACCACCAGAGCAATCCGCAATGCGGGATTTCCACCTGTTCGAAGAAGCGACCTGATAGATGATGTGGAACGAAAGGACTTCACCTTCACAGATGGCGTTGGCAAGATCTCTCGCTTCTACGCCGAAACGATTGCGAAGGAACTTGGTGTCCGAGGACCTCCTCCGTCAGTCTATCAATTCCGAATGGCTGGATGTAAAGGAGTATTGGCTATCGCTCCCGAGCTTGGCGCAACTAATGTGAAGATCCGCAGAAGTCAGTTCAAATTCGAAACGACCTATTCTGGTATGGAGATAATACGATGGTCTGAATACTGGGTGGCGACGCTCAATCGTCAACTCATCCTTGTTCTGTCTGCTCTTGGGGTCCCTGATGTCATTTTCCTCCTGATTCAGGAGACGGAAATCCAGCTGATGGAGCGTGCTATGATCAATGACGGCGCCGCCATGGAAGCCTTGACCGGTCAGGTCGACCCCAATCGCATGACCTTGACCATTGCAGGTCTAGTGCAAGCAGGATTTCGCCGTTCAAACGAACCGTTCGTCACATCGCTGCTTGGACTATGGCGTGCATGGTCAATCAAGTACCTCAAAGAAAAAGCTAGACTGCCTGTTCGAGAAGGAGCCTGCATTCTGGGGTGCATTGATGAGACTGGCACTTTGAGAGGTCATTTTGATACTAATCAAGTAGTCGGCAGTGAGGAGCGTGAGAAAAACCCGGCTGAACTTCCTGAAGTCTTTGTTCAAATTACTTCCCCGGAGTCTGGACGCCGCAAAATCATCGAAGGGCTTTGCGTTATTGCTCGGAATCCATCCCTTCATCCTGGAGACATGCGCGTGGTCAACGCAGTCGATGTCGCCGCCTTACACCATCTGGTGGACGTTTTAGTACTACCTCAGACAGGAGACCGTGACATCTCAAGTATGTGCTCCGGTGGTGATCTTGACGGCGACGATTATATTGTCATCTGGGATGAAAGACTGCTGCCAAGGATATGGAATGCTGAGCCGATGGATTATACTCCGCCGCCTCCCACTCCGCTAGATCGTGATGTTACCCAGACCGACATCACCAAGTTCTTTGTCAAGTACATGAAGAACGATTTTTTACCAAAGATCGCACTCTCACATTTGGCCTGGGCAGATTTCCTCGATGAAGGCATCAGACATGAGAAATGTCTTGATCTTGCGCGCCTACATTCGAAGGCTGTCGACTACCCGAAGAGTGGTCAGCCTGCACAGATGCCCAAGTCACTTAACGCAAAACAGTGGCCTCATTTTATGGAGAAGAAAGGTCGAAACTCGTATAAATCTCACAAAGTCTTGGGCCAACTGTATGATGCCGTTGACCGGGTAGCTTTTGTGCCAAACTATGATGCACCATTTGACGAGCGCATTCTCAATGCTTGCGAACCTCCCGAAGATACCATGCAAGATGCCCGCGAGCTGAAAAATGAGTATGACACCAGTCTGCAACGTGTCATGGCTCAACATGACATCAAAACCGAATTTGAAGTCTGGTCTACATTTGTCCTTGATCATAGCAAGGCCTCGAAGGACTACAAATTCCATGAAGAGATCGGACAACTCTCAACCTGCCTAAAACAGCAGTACTACGCTGCCATAGTTGACAAAGCTGGAGGCAAAAACTGGAGTCATCTTGTTCCATGGGCAGTGGCGATGTACCGAGTTACAAAAGATGAGCTTGAAGCAGCAAAACTGCAGGGCCGTGGTGCGACAATGCCATTCATCAGCTTCCCTTGGCTACTTCAAAGCACATTAACCCAAATAGTGAAGGGGGTGGACGGGATCAAAACAAAGCACGATCTGAATAGCGGAGATCTCGTGGGAAGTGTTCAGGAGCCAAAATTCAACTCAGAGACACAGATGTACGATGATCCTTATCAGCCAGGCACAAATGAGTCCGAAGATGCAATTCTGGGCGATCCACTAAAACACGAATCCTTGATTGCCGAAGAGCAAGCTCCATCCAATCAGCTCTCCACGACGAACTCTAGCTATGATGTGGATAATGCAGCCACTACCCATTCCGATGCTCATCACGTCAGCAACATGGGATTTCCGTCTGCTTCGTACACTCCGGATCTAAGGGTTCCTCCCCAGCCCACCGCTGAGCAATTCGCCTTGATCGAGAGAATGCTAAATGCTCCTCAGTCGTCCGACGTATCAGAGAAGATTAGCCCCAACTCTTCCGGCGCCCTTGAAAAATCAATCCACAGACTCTCGGCGATCGAAGAGCCTGGCGAGGGTCCCGCTGGGAGTAGCCTCATGGATCTTTCCTGGCCTGCGATCCAACCTACCACTAGGCTGTCATTATCTTTGGACATGTCAGAAGAAAACAATCCAAGAGACTTCGAAAAATGGGTGGGCGGCTCATCAGTCGTCAGGGACTTTGCCGGAATGACTATGGAAGACGGACCGGTCGAAAAGTCCAGGCAGACTTCCAGCACCGGTTCTGGTGTACTCGTCGAAATTGACCAAGCCCATGGCCAGGAGGAGCATGATCGTTCTACGAAACATCCAATGTCCTCCTCGCTATCTGAGGAGCTTGTCGGTCTTAACCTAGAAACCACACGGGCCGAAGCACCCCATATTGAAGGTTTCAAGCACTATATCAGCGAAAATCGACGCCGCAGCTCGACTTCAATCGCAGGGATAACGACTGACGGGGCTTCAAGGTCTGAAATAGCTGATCTGATGGTGCAGGCGGACGAGGCTTTTGGGGCGAAAAAAGCGTCGACCCAAGGCAGTCTCAGCCCACTCATTGAGAACGGTTTGAGTATGATGGAGACTGGAGGAAACTTCGGCGACACTCAAATTAAGAGCAAGAACCTGATGGTTGATGACATCCAAGTTCGCCAAAGGGTCGGAAATGATGATGATGACGGAGTGATCTTGCTCGATCCGCTCGTAAGTGGGGGCCACGGAGATGATGCTGATCGTCTGATGCAGCTTGGAGGTCTGTGACGACAGAAGAGGTCTTGGGAGTGGCTCATTGCATTGATTACTTTTGTTTTCTTACCTCATCGAGCGAATTTTTGCAAGCGAGGCGAAGCATTGCAGGTAGGCAGGCTAGCTGGCCAAGGGACAGCATTGCATATCCAGAGGAGCTGGGGAAAGCTTTACATGAGCAAGCGTAGCATATGTTTGAGTGATGGCGCTCGCTACCCGAGAGCAAGAAACCGAAGCATTGATGACCAGTTAACTCAGCTACCTGGTGAGGGAAGATTAGCTATCCATTTGCTGAACTCGACCCTAGTTACTTAGCCACACACACACACACACACACGTATCTGAATGCTGAAATTCCCCAGGCTTGATCCCAGCATCTCCTCGGAGACAAGCCAGCTCAAGGATCTCGTCTCTATCGTACAATCTCATCTCATCTTCTTGTCTAACCTCACACCAATGGTGCGATGGGCATCTAGTCATGCTTGGGTGTCCCTGCGATGGTGACCGAGTAGAATAGAATAGATAGCTTAGACGAGGACGAGAAGGGTTTCATCAACCTCTGGCCCAGACTTTGACACATCTATCCGCCTTGATTTGCTATAATCACGCCCTTTCTTCATAACCATGACCATGACCATGATCGCTCTACCGCTGATTGTCAGATGCTAAAATCGCGGTAGTTAATCCAGGCAGCTCCGTTCATTTATTCGCCCCTTGCCCACACCCTTACACTCCCGTCGCCCCTGACTTGGTATAGCCACTCCCCTTCCGCATCTCCATCCCCAAACCCTCCTGCTCCCTGCCCACCTCCTCCCCTAGCCGGTACAAAGCCTCCTCCATTACTAACCCTCAGAACCCCACTCACATCCCTTGCCGCCCCCGTCTCCAACCCCCGTAGCTGCACCACCCGTTCCGCTTGATGCGCCATCCCGGTCACGAATTCGCTGTGTTGTAACTCTAGT
>JAABUK010010126.1_pt1 | contig 12671 bp, 16 predicted proteins | sample 5559141 | NCBI WGS metagenome assembly JAABUK01 (sample SAMN10711869, study PRJNA513367) | rock metagenome | isolation source: Antarctica rocks | place: Antarctica: Victoria Land, Pudding Butte nord | collected 2016-01-03
TTTAAGGATTGTGACCTTCTATCTCCAATGGCTAGGTATTTATTTGAGATATGCTATGGCGTTGTTAATGTTAGATAGATCATGTTTGAATGACGCCAAGCAACGTTGTTTGACCGTTCGCCAACATCTTCCTAGTTCAAAGCCACCCAAACCCTGTTTCGACTGCAATCGCTCATTTCTGCGAATATCTATTCGTCAATTAATACCTCTAGTAGTGTTTACCGTCATGATTCCTGACAGCTGTTACAACTTTACACCAACGGAGTTGAGCGGCGGTGCTTTGAATCCTTCTCCTGCACTATGCTTGTATGCACAGATTCGCACATCAATTACGTAGCCTTCTCGTACTCGTGGAAGAACGTAGCCTTGTCTACTTAAGCGTTGTCTAGAAGAGATGGCACCCATGGCTAACCAGCGTTCCCCCATCAGACAGTGGCCGCTGACTTGGCTATTGCTACTGTGCTTGGTCGTCAACACGTATTATCTTCTACTCAATTTGATTTCCTCTGCAATACTGAATGTTGGGTTTATGAGGGATGTTCTGGCGCTGCTAGGCAGCTGTAACATATACTGCTGTGCCGCTTTTGCCTTTTTCTGCCTTGCTTGGCAACGACACTGACAAACGAAGGAGACCAAAAATAAAGCTGTGTCTTTTATCAATTCTTTGTGGTGTTTTAGATTCACTTCTTGTTCTATTGAAGAGCCTTGAGATGACGATGTGCAGAACTTTGCAATTGAACCAAGCGATCTTTATCCCATCAATGCCACAAATGAAGAAAATAAGAAGCTCTTATTGATCTCGGGAGGATTGAACCAGCGTTGGGAAAGATATGATTGTGAGTTCTTTATAGGGTCCTGTGAGCAAACGCTCAAAAATCTTACCCAGCGGGAAGACAGCATGGATAGTCCAAATGATCACGCTCCGGCCTGTGGCATAGTCCCGGACCAGTATCTGGCAGTCTGCACAGCTGCAGCAGCCCAGTAGCTTACGGCCGCGAACAGCGAGGAATATAATGGTCGCTGGAAGTACTCGCCAAACCAGACACTTCTACGCCAATGAAGGTAAGTGAAACGCGTGATCTGCCAGTCCCATGTCCGGGAACTCAACTCGCCCTTGACTAGCTTTTCCACCAGCATGCACTGGAACGCTGCCTGGTTGGTACTGAATGCAATGTGGGGTCGCATTAGAGCCGAAGCATCGCCTATAAGAAGAACCTTGCCGTTGGCGAACGAGGCTTGCGGCGACCAATAGTCTGTGATGAGATGAATGAAGGGGCTGGCGATCTTCTCTATCACTTCTAGATAGGGTGGGATGAAAAGAGAATGCGCCAACTCTCGCTGCCGGGCCCAAATGGAGGCGCGTACCTTGCCAGCCGGAACGGAAGTGTGATGATGGATGGCGTCTACATCAGTCATAACGTCGGCCAGGCCGCTTGGGTCCTGGTTCGTGTACCAGCAGAAGTTCAGAAGCCTGAAGCCTTCGTCAATGCTACCAAGCTCACCTGGAATGTTGTATCTAGCGAGCGGATTAGCAAAGTGGCCTAAACACTGGCTTGTACATGACGATGGCCGGTCTGCCTGCCTACACAATAACGTGGCCGCCTTTCACAATGGAGTAGGTGATGTTTGCTCTGAACAGCTTCCGTGTCTCCTCCGACACTTGATTTTCAGGGACAACTCCACGCCACGCCAAGTACCCAGCATATCGACGCTCAGCGATACCAGGGCCGAGAAAGGTCTTGCGCACGATCGAGTTCGGCCCATCTGCTCCAAGTACAAGGTCCGCAAGAGTCTCCACGCTCTTTCCGGCGGACAAGTCCCAATAGATCACCCGGACTTGTATGCCAACAACCTCAATCGACGTGACTTGTTTACCAGTATTGTATACTGCCACCGGACCATCTTCGCCATCGTTGATCTGCGGTGGACTTTGACTGTACTCACTCTTTAGCCCGTCAAAGTTCGCGCGTAGTCGGAAATAGAGCGCGTCCCAGCTCGTCATCAACCGCTCAGCCCTCCAAAAGACCGAGATTCGACCTTGAGCATCAACTGACTGGAGGCACACGCTCGGGATGCCCAACGGGACGTCGCCGAGCCGGTCAAACTTCTTAAGAAAGCAGAGCACGTCGGAGCCAGCACAGACGCCCGCCATGTGGCTCACCGGCGTCGAAGTGGGACTTTGCTCGAGGATGTGGACGTTGGATCCCAGGCGGTGCAGCATTATGCCGTGCATGAGACTGGACAGTGAACCCCCGATCTGGACTCAGTTAGCCACGTCTCCAGATGGTGGGCGATGCCCGGCTCTTACAATAATCACATGCTTGGGAATCGGCGGAGAGGTTGTGGAAGGCATTTTGGGGTGAGATGGATGGTTCGATCGGTACAGAGCTCGGTGGTAGGGTCCGAGAGAGATAGTGACGATAAGGTCTGCATCTCAAGTGCTACATATATACCATCGCAGGCCCCGGTCAGGTGCCAGCGTCGCAGTGCAATGTCCAATGACGGACGCAGCAGCCCCACTGCAACCCCCCGCCTTCTACTGTGCCTCTCTTCCTTGTAGGCCTCGAGTCACCCCTCGTTGCAATCGCATCAATAATTAAATGCCATGTTCCAACAAGCCCAGTCTCTTTTTGTAATTGGATTGAGGCCTGAGGATGTGCTGTTGTTACAGGCTGGCGTCACGTTCTCAATGGCGGCAGTATATATTCTAGTCATTCTCCCTCCCATGCCCATTCTGCCATCCTCCATCATCCCTACTTAGCGTTTTCCCCATCAACGACCCATAATGTCTCGTTTTCCAGTCATACCATCCGAGGAACTCGACTCTTCGCAACAGCTCGTCGAAGCCGGAGTCCGAAAAGTCTTCGCCAAAGTACCCCAGCTTGACTACAAAGACGCAACCGGCAAATTCTACGGTCCCTACTCATCTATCTTGTACGTATCTGCGGCTGCTTCACGGTCCAACAGACTCCGTAGCTGAGAATCTACTTGCAGCTACACCCCCGAATTAATAGAATCATGATTCAAACTCGCCTTTGCAGTTACCGGGCAGAAGCGATTTACTCCCCGTGAGCGAGAGCTCTCCATTCTCGCCGTGTTGGCCGTGTACGATGCGCCGTACGTGCTCTACGCGCATTCGGAGATTGCTGTCGTCGCTGGACTCTCCAAGGACCAGGTTCAGCAGGCAGTGCAGGGGAAAGCGCCCGATAACCTGAGCGAGCAAGAGGCTATGGCCCGCCCGTACGCTGCGTAGTCAGCCAAGGCTAGCCCGAAGGGGCTTAGGGAGGGCGTTAACCCGAAGGGGCTTAGCGACGCTGGCACGTCTGAGAACTGAGGCAATATGATAGCGCCAAAGATGACTAATGGTCTAGTTTGAATGCTTCGAGCAATCATGGCCGTGTTGATAACATTTGCGCGATCTGTTTTCTTAGCCTCTTGCATTAGACTTACTATTTTCTTTCTATCTTTGGTGCCGAAATGATGATGTTAGCGTATTCCTCTATATTTCGCGTTACTTTGCGAAGTACGAACGTACGACTTGCTAAGAATACTCGACTTGAGCTAGCAGATTGTGTCCAATCTGCGTACTCGCAAAAGCCAACATACTAACAAATAGCGACAATAGAACAAACGGTTTCTCAGACCTCAATTATAAGGACTATTCGGTCTTGATATACGAGGTCATTAGGGTAGAAAGACATGTAGATATATTGGTTGAACTATTCAGTAGGTAGAAACTACGGAGGAAGAAAGAAGTGAAAAGAAGGTAAATACCCTGAATTCCCTGAATTCTCTAGCGTCGAATGCAAGCGAAGATTACTAACCACAGGGCTGTTCCCTGTTTCCAACATTCGGCAGTGAACAAGACAATTTTTTATTCCAACAGGGTTTAAGGATTCGATGAATGTTGGAAGGCGCAGCAAATATTAGTTAGGATGCATTCAAGCGATTTATGGAGAGGTATAAGAAGTCGATGAATTTCCTTCCTTTTTCAACAGCATTGCGAATATCTTCATCATTTACCTCAGCAAAGATCAAAGATCAGTGTTTACAGCAGTCTATTCCAAAGACTCTTGATCCTTCCGCATACTTTTCATTCCTTAGTGTCGACAGTACTACCTTCCCACGTTCTCAATTTCGATCATGAAGTCCCTCTCATCCTCTACGAGTATCGCCACTCTCGCGACCCTCGCGACCTTCTTCTCCACCATCTCCAGCGCCGTCCTCCCAACCACCGCAGCTCTCGCAACTCGGGACTCAGACCTCGCAGCTCGCGGCTACGCATCAGATGCTTGCGGCATGCACGTCACTCTATACACACTGTCGGCACTTACGTACAACAATCAATTTGCCGTGGAAGTAACTCTGAAAGATGCCAAAGGAGTTCAGATCGGGCACTTGGACAGAACCGACCTTACCCCCTCCGTCAGCGTTGATAGTCAGCTACCGCTTACAATGGAAGTCGCCGCTTGTATAGATATACAATCAACGAGCACGGCACACATCACCTTTGCGTATGGAGCCGATAAGTGGGCGAATATTGATACTTCTAGATGCACTGTTGGAGGTACTGCTCGGACGCCTGGGACTTTGGTTAATGACATGGACTGTGGGTTTGCCTGCTAGAGGGGCATTTACACGGCAAGACGATAGTGGTGTGGGTATACAGGGAAATCTGGGGGAGGGAGGAACAAGCGAGGAGAGCAACGGGTTGGCCTTCGCCCTTGTACCTTATGCATGCCCAGGCTGGGGGCGTGCACGATTTTCGCAATAGAGCTTGCGTGACTATTTCCCCAATGTGGCAGCTCAAGCACTGCATTCGACTGACTGGGGCGATGTACGTTTTCTATGGAGAGGAGTAGTATGCAAATGTTTAATTTTATTTCTTGTGTAGTATTATAGAGGTTCGTTTATCAGCCGCGTCTCACATACCTTTTCTGCGTCGTGAACTACATAGCAAAGAGAATTCGGCTTAGAGCGCAGTTGAACGCACTGTACTCGTACTTGCCTCGGAGAACCTGAGGCAACCAACCTATCCAACACCATCTGGGGTACCAATTCTTCAAAACCTGCCTGTCACCTTCTAATCTCCACCTCATTCTTAACACGAATACCCGAGCCCGAGCTCTTCCCACTTTCCTCCATCAACGATTCATGATACGACGATCCTTTGGATGCCTCTGCGTGATAGTTTTGCTCTGACCCCAAAAACGCCATCTTGCGGGTGGAGTCCGACGAGTGCATACCCAGCTCGATAGGCACATCCTGTAGACGCTGACTACTGGCCTCCGTATCCTGAGGGCTTAGGCCATGGAGTCTGGCACGAGAGCCCCGTGGATGTGTGCGGATGAGAGACGATAGTCCTTCGCGATAGCCGCGCCGTACAAGGAAGAATATGCTAGGAAGGTTAACGCTGGTGACAGAGATAGGAACTTCGCAAGCGAGCCAAAATACAGGGGTGACGGTATTCCCTGATGAAGTTGACGGTGTTAGGCATTGTCTCTTGAGAGCACTGTGCTTGAGAAGTTGAGATAAATGATGATACTCACAGGTCACATCTTCCTGAAGACCTGGACCAACTTGGATGACAGTGATGAGACGGCCCAGGGATACCACTATAACTCTAAAACGCAGCTTATCAGCAACGGTCACGGTCCTGAAAATGTGTTTCTTACAAATATCCACACACGAAAACCCCCATGACCAGTATCTTTTTCGTGAGTTTCATCTGCAGCTTCCAAATCATCGGCAAAGGCATGATTAGAATAATCAGATCGATTATCGTAGAAGGAATCACGCTTCCCAACCACACGGTGTCTACGTTCGAGCAATGGCCATCAATCATCGGCATCCAACTTTTCTGGACAGGAACGCAAGAGAAGACGACTGAGATCAAAATTCCAAGCAACCAGATGTAGACTGCAGCTTGCAAGCTTCTCAGCCTTCTCCTCGTTTAGACTCACTCACCTCGAAAATGCTTGTTCAACGACCCTTCGCAGCATTCTGAGTTCTCGATCTTTGTCAACCATTTACTAGCTGAGACACAATTGATCTTCTGTATCTTGCTTCGGCTCTTTTTTGCAAGCATTGAATTGCGGCAAAGCGCCGCAATAAGAGCCATCAACTTGATCCTTCTTGATCTTCTTCTATAACTCAGACCAAGCATGTGCGGGACAGTAAAGTGTTAGTTTTATCAAATAGTTGTATTCGCTTTTTCTTGTTCATAACCAGAACTTCTTTGGTTAAAGTATTCCTAGACCCTTGATTGATTGATTGATATTTATACGCCTATGCTAGCTTACGCTAATGAGGGGAACGATATTTAACATCTTATGTGCCGAGCGCATAAGTCACGAAAGAAATCGTAAAGATTCAAAAACCCTCTCGAAGGAAAACTTTCCCTTTTCGATAACATTTCTTCCCCTGTTTTCCACTTCCCGATGCGTCTCCCTAGTCGATGCCGACTTCCTCATCTTGTGAACGTGATTATCTTTCACACCTGCATCTGATTTCGCTCACTTTGATCCCTGGCGATTTTTGTACCCTCTGCGTTGACGGACTGCGTCAGCATCGGCTATGCGATGCTGTTCTCTTGTCAGAGAGAATTGACTCAGTATATCAGATCGAACGAGTCATCTAGCCGCTGCCCTTGTTCTCTGAATTGTGCCGAGGATTCGATTAAAGTCAGTTGTTCCTGCCTCGCGTATGAGACTTGAGCGTATCTCTGAGTGTCTGAAACAGAAGAGTAGCACATGTTTGACGTCTTGCCTTGATCAGTTGCAGAGACATCGAGTCGAGACGATTCCTGAAACCTTCATTCGAAAGAGAAAATGATTAAAGTCAATCTTTCCCGACCGAAGTTGCATCGCGACGAAGCTTTCTGTCTTTCGAAGTTTCTCATGAATAGCGTATCTGTCGTCGATGAGAACTCTCTTTTGAGCCGCAGATTTCTTTCATTCAGGGATGTCGTTTTGATACTGCCGTCAGTCGTTCGATAGTTCATTGAATCACCAGTCGCTTATTCTGATCTGAATGTTCGCAAGGTTTTGGCCGATTCTCACCTTCGTTCAGAGATGAACTTGACTTCTCTTCTTCTTCTGTGCGGTAGCTGCCTCGTCTCAGCTTCGTATCTCAAGGGAGCGTAGGGCTCAGTCTTCCTTCTTCTGCGCGGGACCAGAGAGGAGCGCTCGTCTTCGTTCTCTTCCTTTCTGCAGCCGTTTCTTGATCTTCTCATTCCCCTGGTGAACAAGGGGATGTGTTCCTCTGTTGGCTTTGGATCTCATGACCAGCCGGTTCATTCCTAGACCCTTAGTAAAGTTCATTTAGCTATGAAAACAGTTGAGGTTGATTTAATTCAATTAACTAAACGAGATCTTATAAATGATGCAAAAATTATGAAAAACGAAGCATTTTTGCACATGTGATGGGTTATGTTGCGGGTTATGTTGCTCGAGCTGATATTTCTATGCATTGATTGGGTACGGTCACACTACATACTGGTCTCATTAGAGCTGCGGTTCAGAAAAGTCTCGACGATTTGAAATGCTTCTATCATTCAACGAATTTCTTGAATTCTGAATCTTAAATTGTTAATTCTGAACTTGTGTTATTCGTAACAGCGTTCATAATCTACAACCGAGAAAGAGTCGCCAGCTATCTATCAACAGAACTATATCTATCGAGTCTCGCCTTTCAACTATCGTGATTTGGTAATAACAAGTTCCCATCCTTCTCTTCTCTGCACCAGCTATTTGCACCAGACAATATTCAGAAATCGATCGAAACACCAGAAGCTCTCGCTCTCTTAGCCTACCAAAATTAGCTGAACAGAGTCGGCACAATGGCCGCGGACCCAAGTTCCGGCCCCCCAGGTGTCTCACCCGCCCCACAAATCACCAAAACCCCCTCCCCGCGCCGCCTGATCACCGACGGCATCAGAAACCGCTCCACGCGCGAGCTATCCCGCGGTCTCCAGCTCGACCGCTCGCTCCTCCCATTCGCTCTTTCCAGCGCCGTCTCCAAAGGCTCCGTCCCGCTGACCTCGTACCTGCGTGCCACCGAGCCCTCCATCGAGCTTCTTGACGCCGTCATCTCAAGGGGGTGGGATCTAAACCAACGTAGCGCCGATAAGGGGCGGGCAAGGGGCCGAGACTGTTAGATCTGGTGGCCTGGGACGAAAGCTTGATGAGATGGTGCCTCGAGCACGGGGCCCAGGTCTCCAACGGGGGCAGACGAAGAGGACACGCTCAAATAACAACCGCTCACAGAGAGCGTGGCCGCCTCAGGCACCGTGTGCAGCTTCAAGCTGCTCCGCGGGCACAACGCGCGGATAGGCCCGAGGACGCTGCACCGGGCAGCGGAGAGCGCGGTCACCTGCGACGCGGCCGAAAAGCTTGAGAGGATGGCGATGCTGAGATTCCTGGTCGAGGAGGAGCGGCTCGGCGTCAACCAGATGGACACGGACGGGCAGCTGCCGAATCATTGGGGGACGCCAGTTGCATATGCGGCGAAGGGAAAGGGCGGCGCGGATGTAGTTACCTGGTTGCTCGAGTGAGGCGCTGACCCGACGGTCAAGGATTGTTGGGGGAGTCATGATGCACTTAGTCTGGCGGATTCCTATGGAAACGAGGAGGTGGCGCGGGTACTGAGGAAGTCGGTGAAGTATGGTCGGCAAGAATCATCACTTCTGCGAGGAGAAATTCCGATAGCTTCCGAACTTTTCATTTAAAGCTTTGCCTGTTCTGCACTACGCAGAGTTCACTTATCAACAGGCACAAGGCTAATGGGATAATTCTCTCTCACAGGACATTCTGCTGAAAGCCCTTTCTTTTCCTCCCGTTACTTCTTTCAGCACTTGACAGCAGATCTCGCAATCATTGGGTAAGCTCCGTTGTCCCCACTTCTACTACAATAACGCTTTCAAGAATAGTGCTATTTAGCTACGGCTGCCATCTACCGGACAGGTGATCTCCCACAAAGCATCGTCTTTGGGCCCGCCGTATCTTTGTTCTTGACCGAAAGCCCCCATTGCGGACGCCGCAGGAGTAAACGCTCCGAGCTTTTCAAATCATGGAACAAAACGTCGAAAACGGTTTTCGGGATAGTGGTCGCTCTCTATGACACATCAATGCTTGAAGAGCGATTCGATGGACTCTTCTTAGTATGAGTGGTGGATAGAGATGCAGGTAGGTGAGAGAGGTTTGGAAATCGGACTTGATAGCAAAAATAATAACGAACTTCCTTTTATCTACTGGTTCATCTACTCGCTTTTTCCTACTTGCGGTCATTATAAAGCATTGCCTCGCGACCCACCGCCGTTGTTTCTACCGTTTTGCTTTTTCTAGTCATGAACGCTTGCTCAGCGTTCATTGCCTTGTCACCATACTTAGGGATGCGGGTGCACCTGGTTTTGCGAATGAAACAGCGGTCTGCGGCTTTTAAAAGCATTCTGGATGCTAGAATTCCGAAATGAAGGGAGAAACTTTCTCGATTCCTTTTTGTTGAAAGATGGTCTCATCTAGATTAGAGGGGGGCGCATGATCTATAATACTTGCATATCAACCGGGTTATAAAAACAAACCAAGACTCGAAATCCGAGAAATCCCATCCAATCAAGAAGATCTTCATCTGCATTGAAGGTGGGACTGAAACCGAAGTCACGTATTTCGACAGAAAAAACTACCCTCAGTTCAGCTTTTCCTAACATGTGTAGAGCGACAACAAGATTTACCGACCCGCGAACTTCTCGTTCACGACATTCTTAAACCGCAAAACTTTACAAAAGGAAGACGAACATATAAGGAATCCGAATTCGATCGAACTCAAACACAAAATCAAAAAAACCGAAACGACTCATCTCCGCAGACGCAAGCAAAACTCTCTCACTCCAGCTCCTCAAGATGCTAAAATAAAACCCTCCCCATATCCTTCAAGAAACCAACCTCTTCAACTCTGTACTGAAAAACCATGTAGAACCTCCCTGAAGAAAACCCGTCTTTCACAACTCCTCAACGATATCCGTGCAACGATACGATCATCGTGAAGATCGCAACCAAAGTTTCCCGTGGTTATTGATCGATGGATAAGAGTAGTGAGACCTGGATTATTAGGGGGGGAACTGGGGATGAAGCTGGGCGAGTGAAGAATAGGGAAAGGAGCAGTTTCCGGTTTCGATGTCGGGATTTCGGGGAGGGATGGGGAGAAAGGGGTTTCATCACTGAAGAAGAAGATTTGGGGCACGAGTTGAAAGGGGGCCGGAACTGACGCTTTGTGCCATAAGAAACACAGGGAAGACTCTCAATCACGCTTAAACCCCGTCTTCCCGAAGCGGTGTCGTTCTGATGTTCTGGTAAAAAGATCAGAAAGGATGAAGTGGCGCTATTCCCTCCCAATAACCTACAAGGTAAATACCCCTACAATAGTCGCCGAGTGGAATGCCAACTCGCCTATAACTACACGCCATCACCCCCCTTCCCCCAATCACCGCTTCCGCCTCGTCTCCTCAAACCCTTGCAGCATACTCTTCGCCACCTCATCCGTCTTTCCCTGCCCTTGCCCTTGCCCCCCCTCCAGCACTTCCCCTCCCTCGCCCCTACTCTCAGGACTCTGTGACCTCCCCGCCGCGATCTTCGCCTGCCCCTCGCTCACCTTCCCGTACACGGCCATCGCGCTCGCAATCATGCCGCCCATGTCTCCCACATTTCCTGGCACAACCACTGCCGTGCCTTCTTTCGCTAAGCGCCCGAACGCCTCAACGTACTTCTCCGCGACGCTGAGGCTTACGGCCCCCTGGGCGCTTTCTCGCCCGTCGCGCATACTCCTCGCCACGGCGTCAATGCCCTTGGCCGTTGCGTTCGCGCGCACCAAGATCGCTTCCGCTTCTCCGCTGGCCATATTGATCTGCTCCGACTTCAGCGCCTCAGACGCAAGAATCACGCTCTGTTTCCGCCCCTCGGCGATATTGATCGCACTTTGTCTCTGCCCCTCACTCTCCAGGATCTCCGCCCGCTTGCTCCGCTCAGCGGTCACCTGACGGTGCATGGCTTCGACGACGCCGTTGGGGGCGTGGATGTCGCGGATCTCGTAGCGCAGGCACATGACGCCCCATTCGCGGGCGGCTTCGTTGATTGCTTCGGTGATGTTGGTGTTGAGGGCGGCGCGCTCGCGTAGGACGTGGTCGAGTGAGAGGCGGCCGATTTCGGAGCGCATGGTTGTTTGGGCGAGTTGGGAGATGGCGTATTCGGCGTCTTCGACGCCGTAGCTGTGGAAGGGAGGATGGTTGTTAGTGTTTGATTCGAATGCACTTGAACACTAGGAAATGAGGGTTGAAGCATACCTAGCTTTGTAGGCGTCGAAGACACGGGTGTAGAGCACACCGTCTAGGTCCAAGGTCACATTATCGGCCGTGATAGCGCTTTGGCTTGGAATCTCGATGGCCGCTTCTTTCAAGCTCTTAACGTAGGCTATTCGGTCGAGGATGGGATATAGTATTGCTACACCTGGCTGAAGTATCCGATTGAACTTGCCCATACGCTCGACTATCCATGCTGTTTGCTGGGGCACGAAGCGGATGATGGTATTCGCAGGGAGGGAGGGACGCTGGAAGTATGAGGTTGGTGCCAAGGGAGAGCCGGATGGTGGGCCACCCAGAAGTGAGGGGCCTTGAGCTGCACGTGGGGAAGTTGTCGATAATTGTCGCTGTAATAAGGGTTGAAGATGTGATTTTGAGGCGTAGACGGTGGGCGCAAGTAGTCTGGATGAAGGCTGGCTTCGTGATATAGATGGTCCTACTCTACCTAGGCTTCTTGGTGAAATACTGATAGCAGACATGTTCCAGGTACGTCTCTTAGCTTTCCTCCTTCTCCGCAAGACCCATATAGCCCCACAGATGTGCAGCCTAGAATAGCAAGCAAATCGTGGAAATCGCTTGCGGTTTGAAAGAGTTTCAGTCAGCTTCAAGAGTCGCCGAATTAGTATAAGCGATAGAACTAGTAGCTTCCGATTAGTGTATTCAATCCCAACGCTACTCGTAGTGTGTTCGCCAACGAGGCTTTAGCAGGTCACCGTACCATTTTACTTCGACCAGTTCAGTCTTACCGCAAGGCAACCTCCGCCCCTTCTAAACTGCGTCCTCGGCGAACCTGTTCTCTCGATATCATACTAATCTGCGCTGCTAGGGTTAGCAATTCTATGTTACATCCTTTACGGCCTACGCTATGTCGGAATACTGGAAATCTACGGTTTGCAAATCTCTATATTCCCTCAAACTTGCATCATTTCGACTAACTCTCGGTAGCCCAAATACTGGTGCAAGCACTGCAAAACCTTTGTCCGGGATACCAAGCTAGAAAAGACGAACCATGAAGCCACACCCAAGCACCAAGGCAATCTCAAACGCTTCCTCCGAGATCTCCATCGAGGACACGAGAGAGAGGAGCGAGATGCGCAGCGAGCCAAGGATGAAGTTGCAAGGCTCAACGGCGTTGTTTCTGGTTCCTTATCTACGGCGGCTGGTGATGGTGTGGCGCCATGGAGAAGGAAGCCTACGACAGCTCCTGCGAACAGCACCTTGAGACAGGCGACTCCGGCCGATAGAAAGCAGCAACTCAAACAGCTAGCAGAGATGGGAGTGGCAATTCCTGAGGAGTTCCGACGAGAAATGGCTATGGCAG
>JAABUK010010127.1_pt1 | contig 12671 bp, 11 predicted proteins | sample 5559141 | NCBI WGS metagenome assembly JAABUK01 (sample SAMN10711869, study PRJNA513367) | rock metagenome | isolation source: Antarctica rocks | place: Antarctica: Victoria Land, Pudding Butte nord | collected 2016-01-03
TAAGCTTTAATTAAGTTTTAAATATAAATATCTCTTTTAATTATTATATATTAATATTATTTAATATTTAATTATTTTTAAAGTAAAAATATAATTAATTTAAAATCTTTATATATTTAAATTATAAACTTTATATATTTTTACTTTTAAAAATAATAAGATATTAAATATAACTTTTTATAATTAATACTGCTTTCATAATTATAATTTATTCGCGATTCTTGAAAGACTTCTTATATATTTAAGAGATAAAGAAGATATCTATAATTTATTAATGCGTATAATAATCTAAAATAATATCTGATTTATTTATATTTTATATATCTTTAAAAATAATCTTATTTATAAGAAAAATATATTAAAATAGTGAATATTATATTTATAGATTAATAAGATTAATATTCTGAATTTATAAAGTATCTATCTTTTAATCTATCTTTAAATAAATTTTAGAATAACGCGTTAATAAGCGTAAAAGTTATTTCTTACTTACTGTTTTTAAGTTATCTGATTTCATTAATATTTAAGCTGCTATCTCGCGAATAATTTTGTGTGTGAGAGTCTATTCTTTTATCTTAAAAGAAAATATTCATTAAATCAAGTTATTTTCTTATTTAATTAATAAAAGCTGCGATAATTAATGCGCAATTTATCGTGAAATTCCTTCATTAAGATGACGTTAAAGAGTATCGCGCGAAATTCCGTACTTTATCTTTATAGCGCGAAATGAGGGATTTAAAGGGCCTGTTAGCTCTTGTAGAGCTGCAGCTATATTGAGTTTAAATAATGAACTTATAGCTATTAAATTGAGCTCGCTGTCGCGTCTAGAAAGTCGACGGTGAGGGTGGATGAGGGGGAAAATAATGGCGCATTAGGCGGGCTGGCGCAGTAGACGGGTGGGGGACTTACTGGTAGGCCCATTACCAAAGGAGGAAATACTTAGAAGTAGGAGTATTGTCACGATGGATGACAAGAGTGGACGCAGACATCCTACTCGTTCTGAAGGAACAAGATCACCCGACTGCGCTGTCGAGACCCATGTACCCTCTACAATTCATTTTGACCCTGAACACCTGAAGCAGTGCTTGACCAAACGATCTCCACTTCGACCCCTGCATTATCAACCCGCTTCACAGTCGAAATATCTCCCTTCTCAAACCTCTGAGGCACGGCGCTTGCATAGAAAGAAGTATGCGTCTGATATGACAATGTCCCGTTGGGTGTTGTGGAGAAGATCGTTTGCTTTGGTAGTTTCTTCCCGCATTGAAATTTGTCATCGATAATCCCACAAGGCCCTTTCGAAGATAGCAGAGTGAACGTATGTGATCCTTCTTGATCGTCGTTGTTGGCTGCGAGGTTGTCCACAACGTCATCCTGAACATGGAAGCCGGCGCACGTGCCACTCATATACCAGGTACCCTGAGAAATAAGGCAGCCTTGGTGGCTGGCCTCGCCTTTCACCTTCACTTGTAGGAAGCCTTTTCCCATGAACGGAGCCGCAGTGGAGGTTGAAGAGGGAACCAGGCTGACAGTTTGCGAGCCCGTGGGCTCAGAGGTGCTGGAACTTCTTTCGGATGAGCTCTTCGGGAGATACCTGATACCTGTCCCTGGGCAACTACTTTTTGCTCCATCCGGCTCCACAGCAACAAACTCGCCAGTTTGAACGGACCCACGCACAGAGAAATAATACCATACTTCATTAAGCACTTTGCCCTTGCAGCCTAGGGTGACCGACGTACCATGCATCCTTTTCAATGGTGCTTGAATTTCTTCCTCTGTCCATGTTCTGCTGTCGCTGGGTAAGACGCCAGCAGTTGCTAAGGTCTCATACGTAGGCAGGGTCTTGAAAAGAGCTACGGTAGCGTTGAAATAGTCCACAACTTCCTGCTGAGCCCTGTAATTGGTGTAGCATTTCGTATCGAGGGTGCTGACACAAGTCCCGTGCTTCGACCATTCATGCGACCATAGATTCTGATCGTCACCTTGGTAGTCCTTCCAGTACTTTTGCATGTAGGACAGCACATCTGCACCACCTCCTGCAGTGAGAATAGCAGATATGTTGGTATATGCCCGTGATTTGTCACAGGTTGCTTCATAGGTGCCATCGCAGAGATCAGGCCTACACAAAGGTTAGGGAACAACGTCATACAATAGTAGAGAGTGTTCAACCGACCACAGTCCATGAACGGTCCACGAGTTGGACGGGCCGACAGAAGGACTCGCGTCCCAGAATTGTGTCTGAAGCATGAGGCCACCAGGATAATTGAGACAGCACGTTTCCACCGCGGTGGTATTGTGACAGCTCAATTGCGCATTGGGACATGATGCCGAGATTCCTCCGCCGCCGTCGTCAGATGGAGATGTTGCAAGGAGAGAAGCATGCAATAAATGTTTGAGGTTCAGTTGGTCGTTGTTCCATGGACCATAACGCTGAGCTTGAGACTGAGCCTTTGTAATGACGTTAGACACAGAGTCGAGGACAGCTTGGCGCCTGGTCCTAAGCCAATCCATGATTACAGGGCAGTGTTGAGATGTGTATGCTCAATGCGACAATGATTCTAAAGAGAGAGGAATTGGGGGGTATAAGAGCTGTTCGCCCATATTGTCAAGCGAGAGCAAGCAGAACGCGTGACTGAGGCTGAAACTGGCAGCAGGCGCGTGCCTTTGTCCTGTTACTCGTCAGCCCCTTTCTCCACCATGCAGTGATACCCTGAACGTGAGACAGACAGGCCTTTGTCGCATTCAGTAGCATGTGCTTGATCAAGTCAAGAGTCCAATTGATGGAACCTAGAAGACAGCACGAAGCTTCTCTATGGAACAATCCCGTAGGTAATTACTCCTATTCTACCTCGGAAGTGATGTAACTTGGTAAGATTATGGTATCCAAAGAATAGCTCCACTAGTCTCCTCTTTCATCCCATGATGGTACAACAAACCGCAAGAAAATCATTTGTTGGTGCCACGGCCGAAAGCAAATACTCCCACAATCACCACTGCCAGCGTGACAATTGCTCCAGGCAGCAATAGTTCATTGGGGACACCGCCGATCAGCTGCTCCTCTTTCCCTTTTGTCATGGTCTGTTTTCCCTCCTTCGATTGCGTTGCATGCGATCCCTCATCACTCTCAGCTGCTGCCTGAGCCTGAGCCTCAGCCTTTTCCTTCAAGATCGATTCCGGTGGCGTTGGTGGCTTGGACAGGTTTGGATGGGGATCCAGCGTGGCAGCAAGAGGAGGTTGTGCAGGATCATGAACGAAGAGATCGACTTTATCGCGACGGCTTTGTCGAGCAAGCGCAATAGCGTCTATCAAGTCTTGATCTGTTGTGATGGAGACTGTATCACCCTCGCTGTCCATGTAACTCAATGCATAACCTGCTTTGCCAAGTTTACCCTCGTCAACAATTGCTTCGCCACCAACGGCGTCTACCTCAGATCCCATCTTTGAAGTGACATTACCAATAAGCTCGGCCATTCCGGCGGACGCAACCACTTGAAGGCGATGGACTCTTCCGCTTGGAGCCTTGAACTTGAAGGGAAACGGAGTGTCCTCCGGGACAGCGGCTATTGCTTGCACTGCCTCTGAAAGGTCATCGTCTCCGTGATGTGAAGCGGATTCGTTGGGCATCACACTGTCTCCTCTTTCTATTGCGGGACGGCTGACATCTGGAGACATCATCGAGCCATGGCCTGGAGTGGTCGGTCGATGACTACCCTCTCCGGACATCATCGATTCCGAGTCGTTGTCCATAGACAGCCAGAACTTGTTCCAAGCTGGCCCTTCACTTTCTCCAGATCCCATCGTGTTGATTTGTTCCAACGTGGCATAGGTCAGCTTGAGCACGTCAACCATCCCGACTATCTCCCCAGTCTCATTCATGACAGGCAGGTTCAGATAATGGCCGTCTGTGATTCGTGAGCACAGAACAAACTTCTGAAAAATTGAAACTTACCATGCATTTTGCGAAGAGCAGCTTGAATGCTCATGTCAGCCGGCGCAAAATCTGGATGAGGTGTCATGACTCGGACAACGCTACAGTTTGAAGGGTCCAATCCGGGGGCGATCACACGAAGAACAACGTCTTTGCTGGTAAATATTCCAGTGATGGAACCCTGGTCTTGAACAAGCACAGCAGTCGTGTGGTTCTCCTTCATCAATGCTGCTGCTTCCTTGACGGTCGTCCGAACCGAAACAGTGGTAGGTGGTTGCCCATTGAGAACAGATTCCAGGGTTGGGCCAGACATTTTCTGCCTCAAAGCCTCAACATATTGGATTATCTGTTGTGGTTGATTGGACCCAAGTTCCGAGTGAACACCTTCCAATGCATCGTAGAGTTTCCGCGAAGAGGAGTAGGCTCGCTCCAACTTTTCCATAGCATCATAGAAACATTTTGTAATATCGAGGATGCCAGAAATGTCTTGATTCTCATCCATAACGGGAAGATGGCGGAACCCTTTTCTAACCATGAGGTCCAATGCATCGGTTGCAGATGTGTCAGTCCTAGCACAAAGCGGGTTCTTGGTCATGATCTCCGATATCATAACAGCACTTGCCTTGATTCCGACTCCAACAACACGGAATGCGAGATCCTTAGCCGTGAAAATGCCTGCGATCCGATCATCATCATCGGTAACGAGGACACAATCCTCTCTTTTGGCGGCCATCAGCTGCGCAGCTTCGGCCACAGTCGTATTCGGCTTAATTTGAAGAGCTTGGCTTGGCTTCAGGGAAAGGACTGTTCCTGGTGGGGCCTTGCGGGTATGCCGCGCTCGAGATGGGGCATGTTTCTTTTTGCTGAGGTCCGCCTCCATCTTCCGTCGGATTGCTTCATCTCGCTTAGACTGTTTCTGCCTGCTGGCGGAGAGAGTAGAGCTAGCCGTTTCGCTCTGATGACTTATATTGTCGAGTTTCGGGCGGGGAATTGACGATGCGGGACTGTCGTTGAAGGGCATTTGGCCTCTTCCCTGCCCACGGGTAGGGGTGGCACGATAGGTGCCGGCGCCGGACATCTTGACTGTGTCGATGTCAGACGGGGGGATACGACTCGAGAGGAAGCAATCGGGGAACAGATGGAATATAACAGTCGGGTCAAGGTTGATCCTGTCGCGGTTGTCACTTTTGTTGCCGATCAAAACAATCTTGGCAGCTGCTGCCAAGACAGCGGAACCTGCCGCAGCTTCAGCCCTCGCGCACTTTAAATATCCAAAGTTGAGCGTCGAATTCCAGATTGTTGAATTTCAACGCCACGCCTCTTCCGATTGAACCGCATTATCCGAGCGAGCCTCTCTTGACCCTAAGAGAAACTCGTGATCTCTCACAAAGTCTCAAGATGGTAAAAAAACGAGCGTCCAAGTTTGTTCTTCCAAGGCTAATCACGGCGCACTTTGAAATGCTGAGTATACCACAGTGGACGAAACAAGAAAGGGCGAGGTCACGTCAAGCCCATCCGCTGCTCCAATTGCTCTAGATGTACTCCAAAAGATAAGGCGATCAAGAGATTCACAATTCGAAACATGGTCGAATCGGCTGCCATTCGTGCGTGCTGCTGCCCGACGCTGCTGACCAGATATCGCCCTAACAATGCGTCGAAGGTGACATTTCCGATGCATCGGTCTTCCAAGATTATGCGGTTCCTAAGATGTATTTGAAATTGCAATACTGTGTTTCATGCGCTATTCACGGCAAAATTGTCCGGTATGTTGAGGAACTCAGCATCTTTCTTGAGGCGTGGGAAAGTTACTGACCCATATCATCAGAGTACGATCACGAGAAGGACGACGAAACCGAGCACCTCCCCCAAGAATCAGATACAACAAGGATGGAAAGAAGGTCAACCCGACACAGGCAGCTAAGACTGTACAGGCATAGTTTACGAGTCGTCAAGGAGTTTTGTCAACCTGGGACTCGATGTGGAGGCGGCATCAGCAATGAGAATGGGCCCAAGTCGCGCAGAAGAATAGCAGTCGCCATGTTAGCGAGCAATAGACACCTAAACCAACAAGCTGACAAAGATGTTGCTCCTCCATTCCTACCGATTCCAGCCGCGCTTGCATGTCCGCCATCTTCTCTTTGCCTGCTAAGACTCAGTTGATCTTCTGCGTTGATCAGGGCAACACCCAAAACCTTCCTCGCTGTCTGTCTCGTTACTTTTACTCTGCCCAAAGTAATTGGTTTAGTGCCATCTGGTCTATCTTCCAACTGCCGATCTCCCATGACGCTCCTTTTTGGCCTAACCGGTTGTTGCCCCGACATGGCACGAATTTTCCCTTTCTGATATCCTGCGTCTCAATGACAGTAGCTTATCCTCTGAGCTGCTGATAAACGCTATTGCGGAAGACTTTTCATGGCTTTGGACATTGGGGAAAGTAGAGTGGGCATGGCTGAGGAATCATCCTGAGTCAGCAGAGCTATTACCCTCATCTGATTCCTCATCATTCCAGGTGCAACGAATCTTCCCTTGATCTTCATATGAAATAGAGAACATCATAGAGCTCATATCACAGCCTCACGGGAAAAATTTGGTTGTCAACGCTGAAGGGGGCAAGGCCCAAGCTTCATCTCATGCGCTGCAATTGCGAGTGTTCAAATTTGGAGTCTCTGCAATCATCCTTTATCTGGCACTGTTTCCACCATGCAATTCAGGTCTGGAAACATCCTGGTCTCTTCTTACTGGCCATCGCCTCGAGGGTCGACAGCAATATTGGCATAGATTCGGTCTCCTGGACCAAACGAGGAGGAACGGCCAATCCTCCAACCGAGAACTGGAGGCACACTACAAGACGCTTGTCGGGAAATACGTAGTGTTCAACAATAGATCTTTTCGCTGCCTTCTCGATGTTGTCCTCCTACAGCTAACTGAAATCCCAACCTCCTTCATTGTGGAGTGGGGAGGGCGTCGGGTTAGTCACGTATAGCTCGATCTTCACCCCGCAACTCTTCCCTCTAGTTGCTGGGCTTTCATCTCCGCTCCGTAGGCTAAGTACACGTACTAACTACTACTGTTATGTACGAGTTCGATTCCGCCTAGCCGCAGCTGTTTTTGCGACCAAGGCTGGCCCACGTTGCAGGAAGCCGTTCGGTTCCTGGCACACTTGCATCCAATCTCGCAAGGCCAGACCGAAACTTCATTGCCTTGATCTCGTCATACCTTGGTACGAGTACGGCAGCTACTACCTCATGCCGAGGATGCTTATGCGAAAAGTGGGGAGTCAGTAAGGTCCTAATCTAGTAGACCGTGTTGAAGGTACATGTACTTCAAGCCTATCCTCAATTTGACTCTTCCCCTCTCCTACGTGTGCTTCACTCCATCTGCTGCTGGATTGTGAATTTTGTTCTGCTGTTGACGATGTATGTCCAAAATCTGATTTCGTTAGCATTGGCTGCCTCATTTTGCATAAACCTAAGCCTTGCGCAACAGCTCCCGCAGGTTGATCTTGGATATGAGACACACCAGGCAATTTCTTACAATGTAAGGGCCTTGTGCTGTCACGAGTTGAGATCTACTAACGATATAAGTCTACCTCTCAAATCTATAATTTCACCAACATTCGCTACGCGCAACCACCTCTTGGCGAGCTTCGGTTCAATGCTCCGCAACCACCCACCGGTCGAAATCCTGTCGTCCAAGATGGAAGTGTTGGCGCGATTTGCCCGCAGGCTGCTCCGGCGTGGAGTCCTATCGGGGTCGCCTTCTCCACTGCATATGTGACAGGACGACCGTTCAATTTCAGCGCAGCGGTCGCGGCGATTCAAGCTAGTAATGCCTCAGCGCCGGCGCCAGATCCTCGAACGAATGAGGATTGCCTTTTCCTTGATGTTGTTGTGCCTAAGTCGGTTTTTGACGCCGGACAACGCTACCGGAAACGAGGACAACAGGGGGCTGCAGTGCTCGTCTGGTAAGCTCTATGCTCTGCCATTACTTCAATTATGTCCGTGCTAATCAGGGTCCAGGATCTATGGTGGTGGCTATACGTTGGGAGAAAAAGGGGGAGTTTACAACCCTACTGGCCTGATCAATGCTAGCAAAGCAGATGGTTCAGAAGGAATTATCTTTGTAGCAATGAATTATCGACTTGGGGCGTTTGGATGGCTCTCTGGCCCAACTCTTCAGTCAAACGGAACTGCCAATGCTGGTTTATATGATCAGCGACTGGCTATCGAGTGGGTTCGGGACAACATCCACCTTTTCGGTGGCGATCCTGAACGAATCACTTTAATGGGAGAGTCTGCGGGAGGTGGATCGATCATGCATCAGATCATGGCATACGGTGGGACTGTCCCAGCTCCATTCCAGCAGGCTATTCCACAGTCCCCTGGTTTCACCCCAATTCCATCGAATTTTTTCCAAGAGGAGATATTCCAGGAGTTCTTGACGGTACTCAACGTTAAAACGATCGAAGAAGCTCGAAATTTGCCTTCTAGTGTTCTGATAGCAGCCAACGCGGCGCAAATTGGTTTACGGTCTAAGTACGGCTCGTACACGTATGGACCGGTTGTTGATGGATCGTTCGCTCCTGGCCTACCTGGGAAGTTGCTCCTACAGGGGGCTTTCGATAAAAGTGTCAAGGTTATGGTGGGTCACAATTCAGATGAGGGTGTCTACTTCACAGATCCTCGCGTCACTGATGACACAGGTTTAGCAACATTCATCCGCGAATCGTTCCCTGGTGTGCAGGACTCGGTGGTAAACTACGTGATCAAGACGCTCTACCCAGCTGTCTACGACGGCTCACAGCCATACAAAAATGGTCTCGATCGCACCATTCTGATCATCTCAGAACTCATCTTCACATGCAACACAAATTACCTTGGAAGGGCATATGGAAACAACACATATAACTATCAATTCTCTGTCCCGCCTGGTCTTCATGGCTTCGACGTGCCGTACACATTCTACAATGGCGTCACAGCAGATCGCACCTTCAACAGGACAGTTGCGATGGCTCTCCAGGAATACTTGACAAGCTTCGCGCAGAATGGCGTTCCTAGTGGAGTAGGATTTCCTAACTTCCCGTTGTATGGTGCCTCGGCAACAGAACTGAACCTCAACATTTCCGGCATCAAAAGTATGATGGACCCAACAGATAATCCGAGATGCTTGTACTGGCAGAAGGCGCTGTATTATTAGACGAGTCAAACGAGTTGTGTGTCAGGATCGCAAGTATCTGGAAAGATTTAGACGTGAATCATTGAGATCTTTGTACTTGTCTTGCGTTGCGAGAGCAGATGGCCATGATCTCGCCCGTCTGTTGGGAATCCCCCATCTTTTTGTACTTTGACGGAAAACTTCAAAGGTTTCAATCCTGTAACGTGCGCCCAAGTAAAAATAGACCGAACGGAAGTCTGCATGCAGCCTTGTTGAGCGGATGGCGGGTCCTACATGCAGGATGGGGGGCCATTATCTGATCTCCCTCGGACAGCGCACCATCCGTTCAGATATCGGGAGTTGAGCAACAGGCTGACACAGCCGCAAGTGAGCTATCTTCAATGCCGCATCGGAATCGATGGATGTTGGAAGTGGGAAGAAGGATGCCGTCGTACGTAGCGAGGCATGGCGCAGTCTCAGCATTCTACTTGACCTCTGCCCCTGCACCGTCACCACTTGGCGCGCACCCACCCAGGGCCGACTGTCTCCTCCTCGCAGATCGAATGCTCAATGCTGGCTCACATGAGCAGAGCTTGCAGGTGCCTGATCGATTTGCTCATGCCCAAGCCATGCAAGAACAACAAATCGCCATTTGAGACATTGCTCATGCGGAACTGTCGGTCAAGCCTATGAATATCTATATCGTCCAACTGTTGGGGAATACGTCCTTCGAGGCTATGAAACCCAAACTGCGCGAACACTCACCACATACACTTTTAGTGTTCTTTGTGTCACCTCCACCGAAGGGCCTTGCTACAGCCTAGCCACGTCCAAAGGATCTTCAAACAGCCATTCCTCCCTGACAGCTCTATCGATAGCATTGCCCCACAAAAGAGCTGCCGGAAAGGTCCGTGTCAGAGTTGAAAACATGGGTTGTTTTTGTCGCACGTACGGCGGCAACTCAATCTGTTGTGCAGTGTCAAAGCAGAATAGTCGATCACATTCTTAAGGGTTTGAGCTTGCGGCGTTCTGTTTCAGTCGCAGGATTTCTATCACAAAGTGCCATGAAGATCTCTGTTTCTCTTCAATCCTTGACTCTCACTCACCTCATTGTTGCCACCTCAAGGGATGGCACCTGCAATCATCCTCGCTGAACGCGATGCAATATACCCTCGTCTCCTGAGGGGGAACCCAGGGTCATGGCGACAAAACACTACAATCGAAGCATTCATCATCGAATCATGGAGTCAAGGGTTTTTGGTGGGCGCACTGTTGATCATGGCTTGCATAACAATATCGAACATGAGAGCGGGCATATTCCTGCACAAGCTGATCTTGCTAGAGGTATGTCGAGAGCGAAGACTTTGATATCACCTGCTAATGTCCTTGCCAGCTGATCCTTGCTATGTCACATGGAACGTTTTGCTTCATGAGCTTTGACGGGTACGGATGGTACCTATCTTCGACTGCAGCGCTATTATATCTCTCGTGGATTGTCCACAATTTGGTGGCCTGGTTGAAAATCAAACCGTTCTTGACGATAGGAGCGAGTAGGATATTTACCGGAACACTATGCTTGACGGTAGCCCCTATCGTATTACAAATTGTCAACAACTTCTTGTTCTTCAACAACATCAGTGATTGGTACGTCAAGGTCAGACCATTTGAGGTCCTTATGAGGTTAGTTAATACTCTTCATCCTCTGTCGACGCGCTAACCTGCTACCAGAGATCCGTGGTGGGTTTTTGCTTGCATTCTATTTTTCTATGTCATCAAGACACGCTACACCGTATCAATACGGGAACTCATCAGTGGTCACCCTCGCTTCGCCATAATGCTCCTGGCAATGCTCTTTTCGATCATCTTCACTATTGCCGACATTCTCTCGAGTGTAATACCGAGCTTGAGTGCAGTCGACGGGTAAGACTATCTCTATCGTTCCCACAGGCTCATTTTGACTGACCCGCGTGTAGCATTAATCCATACTGGAAGCTCTCCCTGGTCTTCAAAGCTCTTACAGACGTGATCATCTTGGACGACTTCAAAACGTGTCTTGAAAAGCTGCGCACCAAGTTGGTCGACACTCGTGTTGTCATGATGCCGAGACCGCCACCAGTGCCACCAAAAGATCTTCTGTCCAAGCATAAGACAGCGACGGTCAGTTGCACTACAGCAAAATCTTCTCCAACCCTTGTGTCAGGTCCAACCCCTAAAACAAGTCCTCGAACGGCAATGACTCAAAATCGCGTGGGAGTGGGAGCAGGAGTCCAGCGATCGAACTCTGTCCGCAATGCCTTAAGCCAAATCAAAACTAAGCTCTCGCCGTTGCCAAACATGGACGAAATGCGAGACGACTTCTCCCCTTCCGAGAAGAGTCCAAGATCTGGAGGTCCTCACATGATCCACGTCAAGATGGATCTTGGTTTGAACAAGTTCGTCAGCAGCGTGGTTGGAAAGCGGCCGCCATCAATAACGATGGAAAGTCCCCTCGATCCGACATGGCCTCGGTCGGGTGGATTACGGCGAGGACTGTCAATTTTGAGCAATGGCGCTTTGAGCAGTAATGCTAGGTCAAGCAGGTCATCTATGCCTACTTTGCATGCGAGAACACCCACTTTGCATGAGAACATGCCAATGCCTGGAGCGATATGAGCGAGTGTGATGATTACCCTTCTTATATATATATATTGAAACCGACATTGATGGCACTACTTTGAACCGGTATACATCAAACGCTTTGAATCCTGAGCAGCTTTATCACTTTGACTGCGGCGAATGAATTGCTGGAGACTGGCTTCTTGGTAACGTCCGGCTATATTCATGGTACTCCGTACCTCATTCAACGTCATCTTCTAGATCGATAGTGCCGTTGGTATTCAGTCGCAGAGAAGGACTCAGGTGATGGAGAGGAGCCGGACTTTCAATACGGATCCAGATAGGGAAATAGTATGGCGATCTACCTCGATCGTCATGCAATGTTCGTTTCTTTCTCTTGTCTCGAAGCATCTGGATCAATTCCTTCTCTCAACTTGTCCACGCGACCGATATGCAATCACCTCTGCAGTACCGCAGATCCGGAAAGAATTTACGTCAGCAAGTCGAGCAGCATGGGGGGTCTAGTTACGGCTGGAGATCCCAACGACCATCCGTTTCATATGATAGGCACAAGTCCAGACACGGCTAGAACCGAGAACGACCTGGAAGCTGGTAACTAATGAAACCCTTTGACGTACAAGATCGAAACGGATAAGTGCGCAGGATCAGCCTAGTCTTGCTACACATGCTCCCAGGGACAACGAATCTAGCTCAGGGCAGGCGCGTCGGCTATACCGGTTGGGTTGTTCTGGATGGCGTGGACCTCCTCCACTGACGTATCCCCATGATCCGCAATCGCTAGCACAATGTTCACTGAATACGGTATCATGGGGATTTCTAATCGACGTATCAGTACCTGATTGATTCTTTTGAGTCGAATGCTGCGAGTGCTTTGGTGGGAGCCACGCGTAAGGTATGTGGTAGCGGGCGGGATGATTGAGGTGGGTATCCTGATGTATAGGAGGTTGGTTGCGCATTGGGCTTTTACGGTGCT
>JAABUK010010128.1_pt1 | contig 12671 bp, 24 predicted proteins | sample 5559141 | NCBI WGS metagenome assembly JAABUK01 (sample SAMN10711869, study PRJNA513367) | rock metagenome | isolation source: Antarctica rocks | place: Antarctica: Victoria Land, Pudding Butte nord | collected 2016-01-03
CGCCCTCCATGCCGCTAATACATCAAAGTCTACATAAGTCTACAACAACTTTTGAAACGATATCCTCACCTTGCCGGCATTGGGCGGGTCGTCCGGCGGCCGCTGCCCAAAGCCGCCCGCGTCGCCCTCCATGACGCTGAAGTTGAGTTCCGCCTCCTGTGGCAGCGCCGCTGCCGCCTTTTCCACTGCCGCCATCGCCGCGCGCGCGTCATCCGACAGCTGCTCGAGCGGGTCCGCCTTCTTTGCCTGCGCGTGCAACAGAAAATCAAGATGAGTTGCACGCTAGAATAGGTGTCAGCACAGGACAGACTGGGCTTCAGAACCTACGTGTGGGTCCCAGAGTGCTGCAGGGTGCAGAATTCGCGATGCGCACGCTAACATGCTGGACGGAGAGCCCAACAGCAGGGGGTCCCTTCACGGCGACCCACTGAGCAACCCAGTGGCTGCTGCCGGGCAGGCGTGGTGCCAACCTTTGGCGTGCGCTTGGCCGCGGGCTTCGATGCCGACACGGACTTTTTGGCAGCGGGCTTCTGCTTCGGCGGCGACGCCTCCGCCTCGGGCTCTGCAGCAGCCGCCGCCGACGATCCAAAGCTCTTTGGCAGCGCGCGCTTGCCCGCTGACGGCGGCGTCGAGGCTGAGGCTGCGGCGCCGGCGCCTGCGGGCCTGGGGATGCGCAACGGCAGCCGTCAGGTCATGAGCCTATTCATTTTCACCGCTGCTGCTCCGGGCTGCGGACTATGTTGAGATACATCGAAGGTCTTCGAGGAGCAGAGCCTCTTGCATTTGAGGCAAGATGTGATGCAGGTTGTCCTGCCCCCTTCCACCGTCTTAGCTTCCTGGCCATGCAATGGAGCTCCACATCGAGGTGAAGGCACCACGCTCACTTTGGCGAGTGCGGCGTGAAGACGACCTGCGGCCGGTCGGCCTTCTTTCCGCGCGCCGCCTTCTTGGCTGGCGCCTTTGCCGACGGCGCAGACAGCTTTGCAGGCTGTGCGCGCGCCGCCGCCGAAGGCACCCCGTCCTCCTCATCGCTGGTCACCAGGTCGATCTCGAAGTCGCTGCCGCCGCCGTCGCTGCCGTCCCCGCTGTTCGCCTGCCACTGCGGGAAGGACATGAGTGAATGGGGTCAGCTGCCCACCTTTAGTGTCCAGTCAGCACCCTCCCTGGGTGGCGCTGCAGCCTGCCAATGACATGTGCCTGGTATTCATATGTCACGTGATGCAAGTTGCTGCAATGAAGGCTGCACGCCATGCCACAGCCATTTCCGTCTAGTGGAAGTCAAGTCAGACTTACGTCGGAGCCCTCATCCTCGCTGTCGCTCAGCACCACGGATCGCTTCTTGCTGCGGCCAGCCGCCGCGCCCGCCTTGGGCTTGCTGGCCGCCGGCGACGCCTGCGCACAAAAGATTCATCATGCCTGTGCACGCTTTTTGCTACAGGGACGCAAAGCTGGCTGCCCTGGTGCAGTGCAGCTTCTATTCTCAGGGCAGGGGAGCTGTCGGTCATGAAATGGCATCGTCCAGCGCACAAGCCTCCCTCACCATGGGGCACGAATGCAGTCAGCCGCGTGCTGGGTACAAGCTATGGGTGCGGGCACAGCACCTTGGCGCCCTTGCTCGGGATTTTGCTCGCCGCCGCGGCTGGCTTGCGCTGGGCGCTGGCTGCGGCGGCAGAGCCATCAGCCGACTTGCTCTTCTTCTGAGCCGGCGCCTCGCTAGCAGCGCCTTCGGAAGCGCGCTTCTTGCCTGCGGGCATGCGATGCGATCGGTCGAAAATGCAAAGCACGTCTGGTTCGCTGAGTTGCAGGATGCGTTTCTGCCTATCGCGTATGTACGGCTTTCACAACCAGCACTCTAGCGTCCGTCGTTGCACCGCAACAGACACCGCCCGCAAGACTCTCGAGCATCCGCACGAAGCCGTCACGCACCGTCGCCGCCGCCAGACTTCTTGAAGAACTTTCGTATGTCCTGCAACAGACACAGGCCTCATTCAAATCGGCATGCGAGGCCAGCAAATCAAAATTCTGCCGCTGTGCCGTGGGCTGTTGTATGGGCGTTTGGTGGGCGTACCATGGCTGCGGACTCAGTGAGCCGACCGTCACATAGAAACTGTGTAAGCAGTCACCGGCATGCTTGTGACACGTCGCTCAAGCGCCGAGCCTTTCGTTTCGGACACAATGCAGATTTCAAAAGCAACAGGCCTCTGGCAGCGTGCAGCGCCTGCGTCGCTTGCGGATCGTTGTTTGCAAGGCAGGCGATTCACGGAGCAAGTCAGGCCATGCTGCAGCGGTCAAGTTTGGGTGTGAAATGCATGCTGCAGGGCTTTGGAGCTGGTGTGCACGTGACTTGCGCAGCGACCAGCTGCGCGTGACTTCTTCAGTACACTTCCATCGCATCATCGCGCCACCCTCAAATGCCTGTAGCGTTCCTAACCGCCTCGCTCCATAGCGTACGCCGAAATTCCTGTTGCGCATGACTCACGGTCACCATGCGCACGGTCCAGATCATGTAGGCTCCTTCCGTGCTGTGCTCGTCTGTCGCCGTGACCATGAGCGGCCGGAAGGTGGTCATCGCCGTCTCTGATTCAGAGGAGAGCGAGCGCGCGCTGGCGTGGACCCTGAAGCACCTGTACAAAAGGTCAGCGCCGTGGCAATTCGCCCGCTGTGCGGCATTTGCCAGATGTTCTGCCAGCTGTGGCTCCATGCCAGGGCTCTGCTGCAGCTATTGCAGAGATCGCAGACGTTATATTCATTGGGTCTTGCGGGAATGACCTAAACTTCGAGAAGAAATAGAAGTTGCACAACATATTTGTACATCTGTGGAATGCAGCGGAGATGAGTTGAACCTGGTGCACGTCATTGAGCGCCCGCCGCCGCCGGAGGCACACCACGGCGCGCCGCCAGTGGACTTCCTGCCGCAGCCGGCGCCGGTGCCGCAAGAGCAGGTGGTGGACACCGCGAAGGCGTTCTTGCAGGAGCGCTTCGGGCGGCAGCTACAGGAGCTAGAGCCGCACCCTGTGGTGCACATCATCACAGTGAGGGCTTCTTTGTGCATGGTCATCATGTACATGATGCCCCGGGCATGGCCGTCTGCACGGATGCTCCAGATCATGACACCAAGAGCTCAGGCAGTGCTCCGTCTGTCGCAGCGCACACTTGCGAGTCCATGGCAAAATTCCATTCATCACGCACTCCACAAATATAGCACACGCTGACCGACATCGAGCACCGCCTGGTCCCGGCGCATCCCTGGTGGGCTGCGTGTCTGTCTGGTCGCGGCGCATCCCTGATGAGCTGCAGCTACAAACGCTGACGAGCTTACTGTTTTCACTGTGCAGTCGGAGGGCACCGCAGACTCCATCGGCTCGGTGCTGTGCCGGACGGCGGACCAGCTGGACGCAATCGCCATCGTCATGGCGCGCAAGAGCCGCACGCGGCTCGCGGAGTTCTTCCTGGGCTCTGTGACCAACTTCTGCACGCACCACAGCCGGCAGGCGGTGCTGGTGGTGCACTGATGGTACTGTGCCGTCGCACACATTGCGGCCGTGCAGAGAGGGGATGCGGAGCATGGGGGAGTGCAGCTGGGAGTGCGGTCACGGTGGCCAAATGACCCTGCATATCACCAGTGACGTTACAGGTCTCAGCATCAGGCCTGCCACTGACGGCCACGGCCAGGGCCGTCACTGGCCAGCTTGGACAGTGGTGTTGTAGGATAGGAGGGATTGGGGATTGCCACACTTTTAGGGCAGCACGATGCGACGGTGCCACAGCATGCCATGTCTGGCAACCACACAACCGATGGCGATGTTGAGCCGTCGCTGGTCAGCAGAGACAGTGCCGACCTGAGAATAAGAAACATGAATGTTGTGTGACATGACTGCGCACCTTTGGCGCACTACAAGCTACAAGACACAAGGAGGATAGACAAGGAGGACAGAGCTTTGGTGACAGTTTGATTTTGCGAGATGAGATTGTGAATCGCATGCCAGCAGCTGCGCATCGCAAAGGTCGTGGGGACTAGTGCGCACCGCCATCATTAGCAACAAACATCTGCCTTCACATTGCTCTGTCAGCCAGCAGAGTGCACAAAGTCAGATGCTGTAGACCTGACAGTTCCTAAACTCGACGCTTGCCAAGAGTGTCGTATCAGCATCGCGAATAGGGTGTCGATTCATGCAGCATCGGGATTGAGCTGAATCTTGAGGAGATATCCGTGTCACATTTCTTGCGGAAGTGCCGACACAAGCTCACATTGGGTGCCATTGAAGCCATTGATGGCTGACCTCGTCGTCACAATCCGAAGGCGAGCTCACGATGATCAAGAGCTGAAACGCATGCCGTGTTGCTGCCGCAAACCTTCAAACTTGGATGCAGCAGTGCCCGCATTCAATTATGATGGTGCTCAGCTCGCCTTGTGTACTGCAGCTGGGAGGACGGGCACCGTCTCGAGAAGGTGCTGGACAGATTGGACCGGTGGGAGGTTCATGCGGCGGATGGGATCGATGTGACGGTGGGCAACGTCACGATCCATCTGCAGCCGCAGCCACGCATGCTGGCTGCAGCCAAAGTCGGCGTCGGCGCATGCCTTTGGGACAGCGCGCTGGTCCTCACTGCATATTTAGGTGTGAATATGAATCGACGTGCAATATCTGTCACGCCGATGCAGTATCCGTCACGCCATGGCGATGCAAACGCATTATGCATGGACATTTGTGGGCAGCGTCGCTGCTGCGGTACAAGAATAGGATGCTGAGCCGATAAACCTCCATACTGCAGCACAGCAGGCGCGGCATCAGTTTATTGGATCAAAAGTCGTGGAGGTAGGCGCTGGCATGGGGCTGGTCGGGCTGTACCTGGCTAAGCTCGGCGCTCAGGCAAGGAAACTTCAATGCGAGCATCCACAATGCAAGACTTTCGACCGCGCTGATGACAGACCTTCGGTTGGCATTCATGATTCGCGTGTGTGAGCTGTTCAGCATTCTTTGGGGCAGTGGCAAATCACCCCATCTGACTTGAGCACAGGTCACTTTGACAGATTTGGCGGCGGTGCTGCCGCTCATGGACACCAACATTGCAGCAAACGATCTGTTGAAGTACAGGTGAGGCGCACATGTTTGGAGCCTTTCGCGTGAGCAGCTGAAGTTCCTTGCAGCGGCCAGTGGCACAGATCTACTTTGGCGAGCGCTGCAGGCCAGATGCGGGAAATGCAGAGGCGTGTGAGCTGGTCTGGGGCGCAGCGCACTGCCTGCCGACGCTTCACAACCTGGCAGCGAAGCGTCTGGACATTGTAATTGCCGCAGACAGCTGCTACGACGATCAGGTGAGCCTGGGTGGGACCCCGCGATCATGCTGGATGCAGCATCTGGAACAGCATCTAACAAGCAGCTGATGACAGCCTGTCCGATGCAGGACGGGGAAACGCCAGACCCGGAGCATTTCTTCAGCACCTGCAGCGGACTGTGCACCCAGCAGACACGAGTCTTGCTGGCGGTTGAGCGGCGCAACGACGCTATGTTCATGGCGTTCATGGCGTGTGCCCGTCAGCACTTTCCCACAGTGGGGCTTTGCTCCTTTGCCGAACAATTCTAGTGCATCGATTCCGAGCGGTCATCAGATCATCACTTTTCAGAAGGATCTTAAAGGTGAATACATGGTAATGCAGGTGAAGAGGCTGCCGCATCCCTCTGCAAGGTTGTGTAAGGAAAACACGCATGTGGAGCTGTATGAGCTGCGGCCCTGACAGCTCAGTCTACAACTGCCATCAGGCACGATCACCGGCCCGGTGCCACTGCAGGCATAGCATCGCCAGGTAGGATTTGTATTGGCATGTGTGATTGAACGTTCCTTGTTACAATTGCATGCTGCTTTGACGGTCCAATCCGATGTCTTGCAGCCAAGCTTAAGACGGCATAAAATGCGAAAGAGCAAGAGGAATGCTACAGCGAGGTTTGCCATGAGTGGGCAAGGCGATTCGTGACCTACAATACAAATAATCGGTTGTTGCGAGGCTGTCAGCGGCTTACTAGCCAGGCTTGTCTGCCTTGCTCAGCCCATGTCCAAATTCTCAGATCACGCGGGAACCGGCAGCTGAATGTAAATCACGCCGCCGCCGCGGTTGACAAGCTCAGGGCGTCTGTACATCAAGATCTGATAGAGAACCTCGTGGTGGTACCTGCACATAGAGTAGATCCATCATCGGCTACCGTGTCATCAGCTTGCAACTTAAATGCTGAAGGCGCATCAAGCTACACAGCAAGCCAGAATGACGAGCGCGCACCTGTACAGGTCCTTCCAGCAGGAAGGCTCCAGGTTCTTGCTGCCGGGCGGCCCGAACTTTTCGCAGACACACCGCTTCCACAGCTGCTGCTCGCCAGCCACGCTCCTGCATAGAGAAGGGAGTGTATCAAATTGTATCAATCGGCGCCGTGGTGACGCAGGGCTGTCTGACCTGCAGTCAACTTGCCCTTCAACTGGCACCTGCAGGCGTGGTTGACGGCGGCTAGACGGCACAGATCCTGCGCATCGAGAAATTGCGCCGCGTGCAGCAGCAGCTCGAGCGGAAGTTCATTCCAGTCCACCCGCTTTGGGGCGCGCGGCTTCAACAGCGGAAACTTCGGGTGGACGATCATCTGCCGGCACGGGTTCTCCATGCCATCAAGCTTTGCAGACTGCTCTGCAAGCTGCCTATTACTTAATGATTTCCTCAGCTTGGGAATCGATTGAAGCTTCAATGCTCATTTGCGCGCTGCAAAGGATTAATCTGAAGTTTTGTGCGCCTGCATAGCCGTGCAGCGGGCCGCGGCTTCCAAAATGCCAAATTGCGCGCGCGCGAAATGCAGCTGCAAGCAAATGCAAGACTGGCGCCTGCAGCTGCATTTCCTACAAGTTCCCAGCATCGCAAGTCAACAACATGTCGGAGTTTCCGGGACCAGGTTGCAACACAACTACAGATTTGCAGACCATCAGTTGCCAGAACATCAGTTGCATGGCACCCCTCTGCTAGCACGCTGCACAATGTCGCAAGTGACCCGATCCGCCGGAACCAACCTGATCCTGTGCTCGATTGCCCTGTTCCTCATTCCGCTCGCGGTGTTTTTCGCGGTGTACAACGGCGCACTCGACCTGATCTTGCAGCGCCTTATCAAGGGCGACGTCACCAGCTGGGCTCGCTCTGTGCTTGGCGCCATCCTTGCGGTGCTGACGGTGAATGCGGTGCTGGTGGTGTTTGTGCTGACGGCTTTCAACGAGACACCCGAGGAGGTCGCGAAGAAGGAGGACTAGACGTCAGAGAGGCAGCCACACAGCCAGCAGCCACCCAGCCAACGCGCCTGTCCTCAGCAAGCAAGCAAGCAAGCTATCGCGCCGGCGCCTCATGCATGCAGCGGCGGGGCGTTCGGAGCGTCGTGCCCGATGTGCTGTCGCCTGATGAGTGCGCGGAGCTGATCTTCATCCATCGCGGTGAGTGGCCTATATCACTAAGCCAGCGGCAACGCATCCTGAAACAATTCCTGAAACATCCCCTGGCGGCCTGCGGTTGATTGCTCTCGGCAGCATTCGATTACTTGCATGTCTGCCGGCATGCTTGCTTCTCGCCTGGTCTGTTTACGATATCGTAAGGGCCGTGCGAATGCTGCGCAGGCCTGAGCGCTGCCGGCTACTCGCCGCACTTGTGGACGTCAAAGTTGAGCGATGTCGCGTACTCAGAGCCCGCTCTCCTGCTGCCACTGGTACGCCTGCAGCATAAATGCATGATGTCCCATTCAGAGCTCCATCATCATTGGGCATGCACCGAGAGATTTCCTCTCCCGAGCAGTTCGTCTCCTCGACGCTGCCATAATCTGTGGATGGACCCTCTATTTTTGAACACATGTTCGAAGCCAATCGCTGCGCATCGCAGGTTGCTGCACGGGACAGGGTCGCCGCCGCCGCTGAGAAGGCGCTGGGGCACCCGTACGAGCTGTGCATCGAGTTCACGGGGCTCGTCAGCTGGACGGCCGGCGCGAGCATCAACTGGCACTACGACAGCAACAGGCAAGTCGGGTAGTCGGGACCTGCAAGTGTGTACACACATTGTGCCATCGAGACGTTGCTTGAATTAAGCACAATGTCACACCTGTGATCTTGCCTGAAACAGATGTGCGTACAGTGCTGAAAACCCCGCTCATCATCAAGCAAGACACCCGTGATGGCCACAGGCCGTATTTGGAGCAGCGGCATGCCACCGCGGTTGCCTACCTGAATGATCCGGGGGAGGAGTTCGGCGGCGGTGTGCTGGAGTTCAGAGATGGGCATCCCCAGAGCGTGTCGCCGCAGAGCGGCAGCATGGTGAGATCAAAAAACCTGGTGACAATGCCTGTAGCTCCATGTTTGCTGTCCAGCCATCAGAGAAATTTGCCGAAATTTGCTTATTTACTGAACCCTGTAAATTTCCTGGGACGCAGGTCGCGTTCCTGGCGGACGAGAGCAACACTCACCGCGTGTCGGAGGTCACCCGCGGCGAGCGGCTGACGCTGACGCTGTGGTTCACGCTGCTGCCGGAGCACAGCGAGGACGCCAAGGTGCTGCAGCTACTGCAGCAGACCGCAGGTGTGTTTGCTTTTGCAGCGCACCATGACCCGGTGGCGTGCCATCCCTTGCTGTGCCATCGTTTGTGTTCACACTGCAAGAGGAGGCCAATGATTGCAGCAACACGAACCGAATGGGCACACCTGCGATGCACAATCTTAGAAACGCCAGATGGAGACGCCAGATGGAGACGCTTCTCCTGTAGATGCAGGCTACCAGGGGCGGGCGCGGCCGCACTCGATGTTCCAGGACTCGGGCTCGGACATTCGCATGCGGCGTCTGCAAGCCGCGGGTGTCACCGCGGTGGACCCTGCATCCGAGTCTGGGCCGGTTACGCTGCGGTCTGCTGATCCCATGCAGCCTTGCGCTTCATGCGCCTTCGGCGGCGACGGCGCCATCGTCTTTGACGGCATAGACGAGGCGCTGCTGGCCGTGGCGTTTGCCCAGTGGCGCGCGCAGGGTGCGCAGCTGCCAGGCTGCAACTGCCAGCTCGGTCAGCTGCTGTGGCAGCAGCGGCCGCGCCTGGCGGCCTACATGCAGGAGCTGCGGGCGCTGCTGCCGGCTTCGGCGGCGGAGTGGGCGAGTGCGGGAGTGCTGTATCGCTGTTAACTACCAGAAGCCACAGACTGAAAGGCCTAGCTCAGGAAAACTCCACACTCCACAGGTCTTGCTTAGGGTTTTGGACTAGACCGACTGCTTTCGGAACCCGAGCAGCTTCCTCCCTGCTTATTTTGCCCTTGCGTCAGTCTGCAATACGCTTTGAGCTGCCTGCACAGCAGCTCGAACATAATTTCGGGGTCGCGTGCCGGGACACGAGCTGACAGCAGGCCGTGATTCAGAAGCTTTCGATTTGCCCTTGACATCCTCCGAGGCAACGCCTGAGGAAATATGTGCCCGCAATGACGTTGATTGTGGCCACAACCTGAATGCAACATCAAGCAAGCGCGGCAGCTTAATTCGCGAATGCAAATGTGGACAAGCTCCCTCAGTAATCGTGTCCTTTGTTGGGCATAGTCTTTGTTCCGCAGCAACACTCTCGGTGCCAGACTGCGCCGACCTGCTCTGAGAGTACAAACACAAGCAGAAAAGGTAGGTTCACGCGCCAGGGTGAGGATAATTGCTCTTGTTGGCGGCAACCCTGCGCAACTCAGCAGTTGCGACAACCAGCATGACATCAGTGCACTTTGACTCGACCACAAGACATAAATGGCATGTATCAACCACTCTGCAGGCCGTGTTGCTGTCTACCAGACATCATGGCGCCTTCGCACACGGAGATATGCGTTGAGGAGGCGCCGGTTGTGCTGGAGCGCTCCTGCAGCCTAGCGTGAGTTGGCAAATCTTCAAGAGTCGGCAGAGTTACCTCCGTGCAGGACACTTGCTCGCCTTCGAGACATTTGAGCCGATTTCGCCAGGCCCCTGGAAATCACGAGCTGCTGTCCTGCCGCTGACAATTTCCTACTTTATAACTAGGTTGGGAGAGTACGAAGACTGCAATGGCGCCAACGACATGGACGTCAAGTCGCACCCACTGCACACGGCAGCGGCCGCGTCGCCGCCGCAGCGGTACACGCCCGTCGTGGAACAGGCGTGCACCCCACGGCAGCAGCAGAGCGGCGGCAGCGCCACCGCCGCCACCGCCACCGCCGCCGAGGCTGGAGACGACGGCGACTACAGCGAGGTGTCGGAGGGCAACGAGACGGAGGCGAGTCGCTGTATAACATTACAACACGATGTTATGTCAGGTCTGGTTAGTTCATCTTGTACTGTTGCGTGCTGTCTCGCGGCCCAGGTAGTGTAGACTTCCGGCGTCCGGCGCAACTTGCTGAAACATGCATCCTGAAATCACACAGAGTAGTCAGCATGCAACACGAAACATTGACCAGATAGCCAGACGGCGCACTCGCAACTCATTGGTGGCAAACCCTGCGCAGGTCATCTTCGCCAAGGACGGCGTCTCCATCCGCCCCACGCGCAGCGAGGCCATCGCGGGGCGGCTGTCCATCCTGCGCCAGCAGCGTATGGTGTTCCTGACGTGGCTGCCCTACAGCCAGGGCTGCCTGCAGGAGGACGGCACCTTCCAGCCGCCCGCCGACGCAAGCCGCTCCCCCGCGAGCGCCGTAGGTATGCACTTGCGATCGAAACACCGTCTCAGGGGTCTGCTTAGTCGGTACTCCCCGCGAAAATCGCCACTTAAGCCGTATGCATGTTGGCTTGACAACAGATAGTTCTGATGTAGACTTTCAAGTGCCTGCGCCGTCGGCCACCACACCTAACCTTGGGCGTGCGCAGCGATGACACCACCTTTCCGAAGCTGCAAACCAGACAGCGTATGCACTGCACCTGCTGCGGCTGTCAGATGTGCAAGCTCTCTACAAATTCCCCCAATCGAACTTTTTGCTCTCTGCCAACATCGGGTCGTTCTGACTTGTGCAGACCGGACGGCGTACGCGGTGCACCCGCTGCCGCTGTCGGACGTGCAGGCGCTGCGCAAGGCGGTGCCGTCCTTCGGCACGCACCACGTGGTAGTGGTGCTGGGCAACGGGCTTACGCTGCCGCCGCTGTTCTTCGGCCAGGGCGGCGTGCGCGCCATGTTCTCCGCCCTCAAGCAGGTGGAGCCCCCCTGGGTGTTCCTTTCAATTTGATGCTGCTGTTTCCGGCCTGGGGTACCCTGCACGCGCTTGGCAGCACTGTGGCTCGAGAGTGACATCGAGGAGTAGCTTGGCAGCCTTGCACCTTCGGTGTCACTCTGGTGCCTCCTAACATCCTGACAATACCCCCTGGCGGCCATGAGGCCGGCCGCCGAGAGTCTTACATAAAAACCCTACTGTGCGCGCAGCATGTGGCGCTGGTCAAGTCGGCGAGCGACGCCAACACGTACCTGGTGTCGGACGCCAGCGACCCGCTGCAGCGCAGCCTCATGGACCTGGAGCTCAAGGATCACCTGCTGGCCACCGCCGCGCCGCACGCGCCCATGCCCGGTGAGGTGTTTTCATATTGTGGGCTGCGGCGCTGTCGAGATTTCCTTAGGAAACTGCGTCGAGTTGCTAATTGGCGCATGGACCTGGAGCTCAAGGACCACCTCCTCGCCTCCGCCGCGCCGCACGCGCCCATGCCCGGTGAGCTTTGCGAGACACATCACTCTACCCGGACAGCAGTTGAGCTGGAAGGTCAAGAACCACCTGCTGGCCTGCGCAGCGATGCACGCGCCCATGCCTGGTGAGCCCCATGACAAGTATGAGGACCCACGCGACACTTATCATCTGGAAGCTGAAAGACCACCTCCCCGCCTCCACCGCGCCGCACTCGCCCATTCCCGGTGAGCTGTCCTCCCCAGGAAACAGGATATCAGCGTCATTTGATGGTGCTCATAAACACGCTCTCGAGATTGTTGAAGAGTGAGCACTCGGGTCAGGAAAGTGTTCCTGCAAAGGGAAAGTGTTCTTGCAAAGGCGCACATGCCTGACAGAACACGGTGCATTGGCGGAGCAGGGCCGGGAGCGGCGGAGGTGGAGCCGCCTCCGGGCAGCATCGACGGCATGTCCTGCAGCCGCTTCGGGGCGTGGGGCCAGCTGCAGCGCGTGACGCAGCTGGCGGTGGCGCAGGCGCGCGACACCACCTCCTCCTTCTTCACCACCTACCCCGAGGAAAGGCCCCCGGGTGAGCTTTGCGACAGTTAGGCATTGTATACATTGACTCAGGCCGTGAATCTTGGAGGAGAGTTCAGCCTGTCAGGTCGTTTGTGAGACAGCTGCGGCTGAATGTGGTTTGGGCTGTGCTTGGGCTGATCTGCTGAGCCCGATGTGCGTGCTCTCTCTGCGCAGGGCCGCCGACGTCGGCGGACGCCACTACGGTGCCAGGACCGTCGCTGTTGCTGGCGACGGCCATGCGCCAATTGAGCGGCTGTCATTCAGGTGGGACTTGTCTCGTATCAGCCGCGCTTCTGCAAGCCTGTGTGTGGCTGACTGGGCAGGTGGTGCTTCTGTGTGAGCCCGGAAGACGCAGGCGATCCTGTCTTTTCAGCTGCCTGAGATCCACAGAACCGTGGCCGCCTTGCGCAGCCCCAGACCCCAAATCCGCTTCAACAAGATCTACAATTTCAACTGTGC
>JAABUK010010131.1_pt1 | contig 12670 bp, 29 predicted proteins | sample 5559141 | NCBI WGS metagenome assembly JAABUK01 (sample SAMN10711869, study PRJNA513367) | rock metagenome | isolation source: Antarctica rocks | place: Antarctica: Victoria Land, Pudding Butte nord | collected 2016-01-03
AATCTGTTGCGCAGCGGGTCATCGTCCACAGTCAAGGCCGGAGTACCCAGACCCGCTGCTCCAGAAGGATGCAGACACGGATAATTGCTGTTTCAACGTTTCTCGACGGGCTTCCATGAATTGCGCAGTGGGTGATCGTGTATGGCTTCAAGGCGGGGGACCTGGACCTGCTGCTGCGAGAGTTCCAAAAGTGCGGCGGCATCCTGCAGCACGGCGTGTTTGGCGCTCCGGCCTCTGCCAACTGGGTGTACCTGCAGTTCGAGGTGAGGAATCTCCCAACAGACACAAGTCGGCGGCAGTCCTTGCCGAGCCCGGTCATCGAGAGCAGGCAGTCGTTGTAGGTGGAGGGGATGGCTGCACAGAGGCGGCGGGCACGGCGGCTCCACTGCATGCAGCCAGGTTTCGTCAATAAGGAGCGCTTACCTGCCTGGTTCCATGAGCTTCTTTTCAATGTGTACAGGACAGGTGGGCGGCGCAGCGGGCGCTGCACCGCGAGCAGCTTATCACCATGTGTAAATTCTCCACCTGGCGTCATACGCGTCTTGAGGGTTGATTCTGACGCCGTCCTTGTTTTATCACAGGACAAGCGGGCGGTGCAGCGGGCGCTGAACCGAGACGGCGAGCAGCTCAGCGCCATGCGCAACTTTTCTTGTGTGCTGCGTGAGCGAAAGCGGAGTCACAGTTATCAGTTTCGTCTGTACAGGCCAAGTGGCGGCGCAGTGGGCGTGGTACCGTGACGGCGAGCAGCTCAGCACCATGTGCAACCTCCTGCTGTGCTGCATAAGAACCCTGTTCTTGATCCAACTCTCTACTTTCAATGCTGTCCCTGCAGGACAAGTGGGCGGCGCAGCGGGCGCTGTACCGAGATGGAGAGCAGCTCAGCACCAGCCTCATGGTGGGCGTGCGGCCGCTGGATGCCGTGCACCGGTGCGCTCCCATAGGATGCATGCCTGCAGACTCCATCCGCATGACGCGGGTTGGTGTGTGTCTTCCTGCAATGGCAATGCTTTACGCCACAGACTGGGGCACTTGCAGATGAAACACCCTCATGCAGAATGGAAGCTCGATGAATGTCAGCGTGCCCTCGCAGGGCGGCCATCCGGCGGCACCTCAACGCAGAGGGTCCGGCGCAGCAGTCGTTGGCGCCAAAGCCGGCGCTCGCGCGGCGCTACATGATTGATCAAGGCACTCAGCAGGCGCGCCCTTCGTCCCTGTACGTGCTGACATTCTGCCGCTGCAGTTCCGCCAGTTTGGTGCCGGCGTCCACGGATTCTCGCTAGCTGATGAAATGTGCTGCGGAGCCGGTGCAGGGTTCATCAGCGCTGTGATTTGAGCTCATGATGTGCGACGCGGCAGCTGACTTGTGTCTCAATATATGTCGCCAACTCTGCACAGGAGTGTTATGTTTCCGCTCGTGTCTGGCAATGAGCTGACTGGTATCAATAATTGCGTCGTGCAGGTTGGCGGGGTCGGCGCGGTGCCGCCGCCGACGCAGGGCATGTGGGCTAAGGTCAACGAGTTCGTCTTTGGGCTGTGATACTGTCATCACAGCAAGTCGAATCTCGAATGCCTCGTCGGTGATGAACAGTACTCGTAGGGCATTCGGCGCGTAGTAAAGAGAAGAGTGGCTGTGGAGCAGATGCTTCATGCTGTGTGAGATGGTCTCACGAAGTCGATGCACTCCTTGCCTAGAAAGCACTCTTCGTTCGAGTCGAGTCTGCCTTGAGTATGCAAGGCAGAAGACGTCGAAAACCAAAACCACAATACATCAGCCGCCAGCAGCATCTGACCAACACTGCGTGCCGCTCATTGCATTGCACACTCCTACCGCGTCTTCCACACGATGCCATCGAGCTCCCAGCTCTCGGGGTCGCCGTCGGCGACCAGCACCTGCAATGCACGCAGCGTTCGAGATCTGTGCGTTGCGTGGCCATGTCAGCATCGACATATGCCAGCAGTGCCATGCTGCTCCAAATTCAACAACATCACGCCTCTTCGAGCAAGAGTGTCTGGGAGCACATGGTGCGTATTCACAACGCTGCAGATAATCATTCATATGCCGCACCTTCAGGTCTGTGAGCGTGGCGGCTTTCCAGTTCTCGCCGTCAGCAAACAGCGACCGGCCGCCGCCAGGCAGCTTTGCATAGTAGCTGCCCAGCCGTGACTGCACATCAAAAGGCGTTACCGTTGTCAGGAAGGCACAGGCGCCGGTCTGCTGAGCAACACCACGTCGAGCCTGGCGACGATCATCAGGACGCACACGTTAGGCATGGGCAGGTTTGGTTTGGAATTCCAAATCAGAGAATGGAACTCCATCTGTGATATGATCTCTGATACAGAGCTGTAGGCTGCAGCCCATGTAATGCACGAATGGAATATTGCCAGCACTCACCTGCGCTGTGCGCTCCTTGTCGCCGGAGCCCTTCAGCAAAATCTTCAGGCCGTCGGCGCCAAACTGCGGGCCAGAGTCCTCTCTGTCCACCACCGCGAGGCTTGACCCGCCCACCTGCGGGAAACAAAGGTGGAAAAGAAGTCTCTGATTTATTTCGCATTCCTGTAGCAGATCTCAGATGGGTCGGTGCTTCCAGCAAGCAGCCATGGCGAGGGGATCAGTTTGTAATGCAAAGTGTCTGAGGCGGCACTCCAAGACGAGCTTAGTAGAATTGAACAAAATAATCGAGCAGCAAAGTATGAGCAGCAGGAGACAAGTCGAGCAGTATGCCACAGCTTGAGCTCGATGGGAGCTTTGCGGGTTGCCACCGTCGAGCCAGGTCGATAGGTATGCCGCAACAGAGTCCAGCATTCCAGGACATGCACAGCATTGCGTTACTCTGTTGCGATCTGAGCAGCAGCAGCCTACCTTTTCGAGCTTGATGGGATGCGCTCAGGTATAGGCGTCGGGCCAGGTAGACAGGAAGGCATCGATGCACATTTTCACTTGAAACTTCAGAGTTTGAGCAGCAGTACCACCTTTTCGAGCTTGATGGGATCCGTGCGGGTGTCGCCATCGGGCCACGTGAATAGGAACGCCGCGATAGAGTCTCGATCGTCCCCGAGCCCAACCCACCCCGCTGGATTGTAGCCGCCGCAGATTGCGCCCCCGCCTGTTGTCGCCACCACGATCTGCATACAGAAAGGTATGTTGGTGACGTTGCAAGCTTTCTGTAGCTACTTTTCCAGCTGCCCCGCCAAAGGCGGCCGATGAGGCTGCTCCATGCACATCCAGCAAGCATGCTTGGTGCACGTAGCATCCTTTAGGGCTTGACGAGTCCTTGCGCACCCCGGCGCCGAGGGTGTTGACGCGGGAGTGGAAGGCCTGTGCCGTCCAGCCGTGCTTGTTGGCCGAGTAGGCCAGCCTGTGTGGATGCACGAATTAGGCTCGGGGTTGTAGCAGTGGCAGCAGTAGCATCAGCGGTAGCTGAACAGCCCGCCAGCCGCATGAAACGAATACCACCATGGTGTGCACGCTGCTCAGCAAAGCGGGTTGTCAACAAGCTGGCTCCATCGCCACGTTGAGGGCGGTGTAATCAGGAAGGACATGACTCACCTGAGAGGCGCGCCCTCCAGTCTCGTTCTTGCCATGAGCGGCCGCACCAGCGCGGCGTCGGCGTCGTCGCCATAACTTGTCTACTGGAAGAATTTGCTAGGGATCCATTACTGTTCACCTCAGCGGCGCGGCCTCCAGCCGCGTGCCCGCCATGAGCGGCCGCACCAGCGCCGCATCCACATCGTCGCCCTCAACGGGGGCCGCCATACGGTCCGTTGTGGCGGGAAACATTTCCGGCGCCTCGTCTGCGCCCAGCCGCTTCATGCCGAAGGGATTTCGATCCTCCAGTGCCTCTTTGCCGAATAAATTCCCGTACCAGCGCTCGATGAAGTCCTGCTGATCTTCATCAGGCTGCTGCTCGGCTGACACGCGGACGCTACGGGCGCCGCATGCGCTGCGGCGGCTATGCCTTGCATGGTCTGACGCAAACGGCGTTGATGATGGATGCCGCCATGCATGATGCGGCGCAACCAACCGCATGCCGGTGCATCTTTGCAGCTTTGAAGGGGGACTTTCTGTAATACATGCGGATCTGTCCTGCATCTGTAATGCTGACATGTTACGCGTTACAGGATCGGCGGATTGAGTTGCTGCAATGCAGTGCTGGATCGACACTCGGAGATGATCTGGAATTTCGGGCGCTCGCCAACTGCGCCAAGACTTGCCGTGCGGCCGAGAGGGATGATGCAGAAGCTAATGTCGATAGAATCCACCACAACAGCGCCAACACTGCCTGCTGCACCCTACTTGCTGGATGTGAACACTAATCGAAGTCTGTAGAATCGATTCTGATACGACCCATTCAAAAGTGCCAACGGCTCCTCGAGCTGTCAGAACAGCTTTTACACACTCGCAGCCTCCGCACTCCCCGGCACGCCCCGCGCGACCGCTGAAGTGCTCTGCGCTCTCGTCGGCTGCTCTAACGGACACACATAACCTCGCTCGTTGCACACTGCGCATCAGCAAACATGCAGACTCCCACACGCACGGCCCTCCGGCCGACCGGCTCCCAGACGCCGCTGCAGGCTCGATTCGCCTGCCAGGCGCCCAGCAACAAGCTTGCGGTAAGATCCATACATCAGCGGCACGTCACAGGCCTGCTTTGCCGTTGGCGGCTGGTGACTCGCTTCCCACAATGTCTGCTGATCGCAACGAAGTTGTCGGTGCTGAGGCCTCTCGCCTATGCACGCAGGGCATGGACAGGTACATCCCGGCGCGCAGCGGCATGAACATGGACGTCGCCAGCTACAACCTCGGCGCCAAGGAGAACGCCGGCACCTGCGATGCAGACGGCCTGCTGTCGCCCTCCAAGGTCAGCCGCCGCCACGCGCCGCGCACATGTTTGCTGGGCTTTTCGCATGCATTGTTGCATTCTCTGCATCTGTGCAAGCACAGCCATGCATCGCCGGGCTCTCAAGGCGCAGGCCGCGGCCTCTCCGACACAGTCAGAATTCATGATCACATTCGATTCTTGTCAACACTCTCTCTGACGCCCTTGGCCTGCTGTCAACCTGCAGGCCGAGTACAAGAAGCTGCTGGACCAGAACTTCATCCGGCCCACCGGCCCGGCACGCATCCTCTCCTTCAAGAAGAAGGTGCTCACTGCTCAATCGTTTCCCTTTGACGCTGGCATCCTGCACTTCTCTCACAGTGCACCTGATTCTGGTGCATTCAACTGCTCCACCCCTAAATCCCTCTGATCATCTGCGCGCCAGTCGCACAGCTCTGTCTTCCTGCATAATCAGCCACTGGCTGCCAGGATCTGGCGCCCAGGTCACTGTGCTATGTCTTCCAAGGCCGAACGATTCCCTTTTCTGGTTTGCAGGCGCCTGAGCAGCCCAAGGGCTACGAAAATGCGATGACGGCGCTCTACTCTCGCAACGCGGCACCGAAGCCGTCGCGACGCACCGCCCGCAACCTGCCTCAGGTACGTTGTCTTCGCCGCGCACTTCCTTCCTACATTTCTTTGAGCAGGAGAATCCCGCGCAAGGTCGAAGCCTTTGCAGGCTGTCATCGTGTGTCACCATATTCAGACGTCAGCTCTTGATGCTGCCGCTTCGAGGCTTGGACGCGTCCGGACGACTCCCCCAATCAGATCCCACCCTTCAATTCTGGTTTGATCCGTTCCTTTCTCCCTCTTGCTGATTCACGTTTTTCCGCTTGCTGCCGCAGGCGCCGGAGCGGGTGCTGGACGCGCCCGACCTGACGGACGACTACTACCTCAACCTTCTCGACTGGTCCTCCCAGAACGTGGTGCGCCAGGATTTTCAATTTCCTTTCATGATCCATCAAGGCTATGGGTCTGCTGTGTGCCCAAACGTCGCGTGTAGCAATCTGTTCGACTGGTCCTCCCAAAATGTGGTGCACCCTCCTTTCAGGAGCCATCAAGTGCATCGCTGCCCAACAGACAGTAGCCTGTATCGTTCAGCTGCTGAAAAGCTGCTCGTGCGCAGCTGCAACAGTAATCCTGGTGCATCACTTCTCCAATCGCCGCATCACGTACTTCCCTCAAAGCATGTTCTAAATGTAATTTCTGCTGATCATCCCTGCCGCAGGTGGCGGTGGCGCTGGGCAGCTCGGTGTACCTGTGGAACGCAGGCTCCGGCGCCATCTCGCACCTGTGCACAACCAGCACCGAGGACGACTACATCACCTCCCTCGCCTGGGCCGCGGATGGCAAGCACATCTCCGTCGGCACCTACAGCGCCCAGGTACATCACTTACAGCATCAACGCAGCAATGCGCTGCAAGCAGCTGCGTGTCAATGTCATAGCATGTTCGCTTTGAGGATGCTCGCACGCATTTTGCTGGCTCTCAAATTCAGCACAGATTCTGGCTCTCAAACTCAGCAAAGACCCTTGTTGAACTTTTGTTGTGCCCTGCGTGTCTGCAGGTGCAGATCTGGGACGCGGACCGCGTGAAGCAGGTGCGCCAGCTGCGGGGCCACACGGCGCGCGTCTCGGCACTCGCCTGGAACAAGTCCACGCTCTCCTCCGCCGGCCGCGACACATCCATCCTCAACCACGACGTCCGGTGCGCAATACAAGCATTCGTTCATGTTCATTATTCCGCAAGCGTCCTCAGTTTTATCTGACCAGGTCCACGCCGTCGTCGGCTACGTGTTGCCAGGCTATTTGTCTATCTACAAGGCGCTGCTTCATCCCGTGGCAGCTCCGATCAGCATGTTGCCCCCTGTGCTGAGCGTTTCGCCACACTGCTTCGAGCCCTTCTCACATCGTACACTATTCGCTCTTCAACTTCAATATCCCCGCTACGCAGGATCAAGGAGCACGTGCAGGGGCGGCTGACGGCGCACACGCAGGAGGTGTGCGGCCTCAAGTGGTCGCCCAGCGGCACGCAGCTGGCGTCCGGCGGCAACGATAACCTGCTCCACATCTGGCAGGCCGGAGCTACGCAGCCGCTGCACCGCCTCGCCTCTCACCAGGCCGCCGTCAAGGTGCGACTTGATCATCAACCCGCTCAATAACACACAAACCGTCAATGAAACAATGTCGTTGTGGGCCGTTGCACCGTCTCGCTTCCCACCAGGCTGCCGTCAAGGTTCGGTGGTGAGTACATGACCTTCTGCATGGTTAAGGATTTTTGTCTGGCTGCGCCTGCCGCAGCAGGCGGCGGCAGCTGGCACACGTTGCAACTGCATTGCTGAATGCAGCCAAGCTTTTCGCCTCTTCCCTCGCTGTAGCCAGACGTGGAGCTCACCTGCCAGGCAATCAGGCTGCCAAGGCCGGTTGATTTCGGATCACTGATGTCTAGACTGATTCTGCAGGCGCTGGCGTGGTGCCCCTTCCAGTCCAACCTGCTGGCCAGCGGCGGCGGCACGGCCGACCGGTGCATCAAGACGTGGAACACGCACACTGGCGCCCTGCTCAACTCCGTCGACACCAAGTCCCAGGTGCGTCACTCATCACCCCAATACAGATTCAGTCACCTTGGCACCCTGCTCAACTACTATAGCGTATTGCTGGCTGTCGATGGCGGCACATGCTGCTGCGTCTATGCAATGACCGTCTCGCAGCATGCGCCTGCACTAGGCGCTCGCTCGGTCGACCCTATGGCGTCATCCATTGACATTCCTGTCAGCAAACCATTTAAGGACCACAACTCTCTCGGCCGTAGGTGTGCGCGCTGCAGTGGAACAGGCACGAGCGGGAGCTGCTGTCCAGCCACGGCTTCAGCCAGAACCAGCTGTGCCTCTGGCGCTACCCCTCCATGACTAAGGTGCAGCCCATGTTGACCAACCTTCTCTGGTCGCGTGTGCACCTCGCCCTTCATGCGTACAGTTCGTGCCATCACGTCAGGTCCGGCCTGGCGCTGCATCCGACACCTCTTGACTGCCCTGCCTGGAATGTGCAGCATTCTGCTACGTTCCACTGAACAAGCCCGTTCTTGTGTGCTCAAGCAGGTGGCCGAGTTCACGGCCCATACAACGAGAGTGCTGCACCTGACGCAGTCGACAGCCCACGAATCTCTTATTAAATCGCATCAACCTGTTTCATCGCAGGTCGCCGAGTTCACAGGCCACACCGCGAGGGTGCTGCACCTGGCGCAGTCGCCCGACGGCAGCACCGTGTGCTCCGCGGCAGCCGACGAGACGCTGCACTTCTGGAAGTGCTTTGGCGAGGCGCCCACGGCGACCAAGGTGCGCGCGCAGCGCCGCTTGTTTTCCTCCCCGTGCCTGTCCAACCGGGCTTCATGAAGCTTCCCTCTCTGTGCTGACAGGCAGCGTCTGGCATTCTCCTGTGCAGTCCTCAGCGCCAGGCTGTCAACCACGTTTCTGACACGCAATGTGTTGTGGCCCGCAGAAAAGGGCGTCTGAGCACAGCGACAGCATGCTGCGCAGCGTTAACATCAGGTAGGACCGTCTCAGGTAGGGGGCGGCATGCTTTGCATGTGTACCTCACGTCAGCTAGCGCTAGATCTCTTGTGTTCTTTAGGCAGGCGGCATCTGGTTTTCCCACGGCTTGTATCTACAAATTGATTCTTCTGTACATTAGGGTGTGCCTTCAGCATTGATTCGCATGCACAGTGTTTTGCAGCTGCATGTGGATGGTCCATCGGACCTCGAAAACGGTGTTTTTAAACACCACCTTCTGGGAGTGAAAACCGTCTTTTGGTTCCGGTGCCGCAGTATACTCCAGGGCTGAGGAAGTGCTGGCGGATTGGGACTGGATTACTGGCTCTGGCATGTGGTGTGGTCTGCTTTCCGGCACGGCTGACACAAGCTAAACCCTGGTGTCTCTGACATGATGAACTTTGAACGGGCCCTTCTCTGAGCTGCACCATCACAGCCTGGATCGTGTATGCTTCCGCGTAACGCAGCGTTCAGAAGGGTCACAGGGTCGCGTGACCACAGAACACCTGCTGTGTGCAGGCGCGACACGCCAGGAAGCATCTTCATGGGCTATGGCTATGCCGGCTGCTGCAGCGAGGCACGGGCTGGGACCGTGCCCGGTGGATCCAGAAATGTCGATTTGCGAGGGTGGGGCCTGAATTTCGGCTCGCCAGCCGCCAATCATTTCAAAAAGGCACCAAAACGGCTTGTCATCTTTATCTATTAGTTATTCACTACCAAGGGTAGCTCTTTTGGGTAGCTCCTTTTTGAGGTACGGTAGATTCAAACCGCAGGCATGTTCTCATATGTGGCATTTGCATTTTGCATGTGGTGTTGACATTCGCTGCGGTATTCCAGGGACTGAGAGTCTGTGAACTTTGGCACGCACACCACAAAAGCATGCTTGGCACTGCATGCTTGACATGGTCCCAGCAACGACCGCCGTGGTGGCCTTCCAAGTCTAGGTGTCTGTACTGCAACCTTCTCCCCACAACATTCAATGTCCATCCATGCATCCCAGAGACCCAGACCACTCCGCAGCGTGCAAGAACGACCGCATAGACTTTCGTCACAGCCGGCGTCTATTCCTCCTCGTGCGCATCCCCCACGTACTCCGCAATGTCGTCGAATGCGACCTTCACGATTTCGTAGTCGGCGAGAAGCTGCACCGCCGCCGCGCCCGCCTTCACATTGCGGTGCAGCAGCTTGGCGCGCTGCCCCCGATGCCCCCCCGCCAGGAAGATCACCTGCACGATCGGAATGACCAGATTGTCGGAACAGACGTAGGAACGCAAAGCCTGCCATGCAGCCCTGGCACACTGTGGCGCAGCAGCTGACCGTTGCTGCCCGCAATGCTCGCACGTCACAAATGACACTGAAACACCCTCTGGCCAGAGCAGCCATCAAGGAGACACAGCCTGCAATGTGGCTTGAGCATACTTGGCAGTGCAGGCGCCTTTTGCGGCGCCAAAGCATGCCTGTCACGAAAGGGACCAGCTGCGTATTTGCCGACAGTCTCTGCCAGCAGAGCATGTTCAATCCAAGAAAACTTTTCAGAGCCTGTTTCCAAGATCACATGCGGCACTGCCGTGAGGGATGCACAGAATGATAACCCGTGCGCCATCCGCCTTTGGCACAACGATTCCCGGCTGCCGCTGTGCCACGCCTCTCGTTATGTTCGAGTTTCACGATGCCAACGCAGAAGAGTGCAGACAAATGCGTACCCGTGCGCCGTTTGCCTTGGGGACAATGGACTCCAGCTGCCGTTGCGCGACGCCCGTGACACGCTGCCGGGGGTCATCCACGACCACGTCGCAGATTGTCGGTTGTGACACGTCCACCACAATTGCTTTCTTCAGGTACAGGCGACCCTGCATCAGCATCAGATCGTAAAGTGAGTTGCAATCACAAATTGATCTGGACACAATTGCAATGTGGAAACGCTTCCTGCCTGTGCCTTTGCCGTCCAGCGAGGCACTCACGATGCAGCCAGAGATCATGCCGAGAGCAATGCCAGAGGCTGAAGATGCATTGTGATTGCATGCGCATGTGCGTGCGTCAGCAGCAGCAGCAGCGGCGGCGGCAGCAGCAGCAGCAACAGCAGCAGGCAACACCATGTGCACAGGCGCATGCGCTGCCTGTAGGACATTTGCACACCTGGGCGAGCGTCTTGTCGATGATGCGCACGCGGATGTGCGGCAGCAGCCACCCCTGCTCGCAGCCCGCCGGCAGCGGCACCGCGTCGGTGTCTCGCAACGCCGCCGCTGCGCCGTTCGTCTGTATTCCAACGCAAAGCTTCATGTGTATCTCAGTCTGCTAGCCTCCTCGATTTGGTTCAGCACCAACTAGCGTAAACAGTCAGCGCAGGAAAGGGGAGCAGCTGTGGCGGCGGTGCCTGCCCGAGAATTTTCTGCTTGTTTTGCCGGTCATCTAGATTGTAGGCTGCACCAGGCGGTACAAGCAAAGCACCCAAACCATTGTTGCTCGATAATCGGAGATGAAACATGAAACCCACCTGCGGCTGCGAGTCCCGTTCCGCCGCATCGCCGCCGTCGCGCCGCCGCCGCTTGGCGGCATCGGCGCCAGAGTCCCGCCCGGACTCCCGCCCTGATCCGTCGCGGCCTGATCCGTCGCGGCCTGAGCCGTCCCGGCCTGATCCGTCCCGGCCGGAGCCGTTGCCGCCATCGCGCTTCTCCTTCTTTCGCCGCCGCTTGTCTGCCGCCGCCGCCGCCTGTTTGCCAAGAGGAGTCTGCTTCACGCACTTCGTGGAAGGTCTGTCATGGAGGATGGCACCACAGAAGCACTGCATTTGGGCCACCCAGTTCCAGTCCTAAGGCGCAGTCACACAAAGCAGACTGCTTTGTACCATGGAAGAGGTTGGAGGGATGTTTCTGGAACAAAACGTACAAAGTCTTGTCCGCAAGCCTGGGCATCAGGCTGGCGCCTCTCACCCAGCTCGAGCGAGGCAATTATTGAATTATTGAATGGAGAAGCACATACCAAGCAATGCTCGGTTAGAATCAGAAACATACCTTGTCACGCGCCTGCGCATCCGCCTCGTGCTTTTCTCCGAGCTCCGAGCAGCGCACGGTGACCGCCTGGCCGCTAGGGTTTAGCCGCACCGTCGCCTTGTCGGCGCGTGCTGCCACCTTTGGCTCCAGCGCCAGCACCTAAAGAACACCAGACTCTCCATCGCCCAACTCACGAACTGAACATGTTGGGAACAATGTAAGCTCGTATAGGAGCGGCCCGCCAGCTTTGGCTCCAGTGCCAGCACCTGTAAGGACAATTGATGTTGTCATTCATCAATGCGTGTTCAAGGAATGTGGGCGCATGCATCACAGCTGTGTTTGTTAGGTGGCGCTGCAGCTGCTGGCAGGCAGGGCGGCGGCAGAAACTCCGCACGCCAGGGCACTGCATCGTTGTTTCCAGCGCCTGCAGTTCGTGTTGCTGAATGCGCTGGCTGTCGGTGCGCACCTCGCAAGTGAGGCCTTCGTGGCGGCCGGACAGCAGGTGCATCGTCTTCCCCGGGTTCACCCCCAGCAGCTGCCGATCCACCTGCGGACAAAGAAGTGTCAGTTCATCAACGTGAAAACCATTATCTGTATCAGCATGCAGTTGTTCAGGTCCCGCTCACATGGTCGTCATTCTGTCTGATGACCGGACATCACGCACGCAAGAACAGTACTGCATCCCACAGGGTGATGCAAGGCGCGGCGCAGATGCCTTTCTCCAACACTTCTCCAGACCCTGACAGACCCTTGTGTCTCGGCCTCGGTGTCTGGGAACGCACCAGTTTGTCGTCCAGCGTCATGACGTGACGCTGCCGCCCCTCCGCGTCGATGTACACCTTGTGCTCTTTCCCAGCGCGCGTCTCCCCCGGCTTTATGTGCCGCTTGCTGCTCTCCTGCAACATGTAGAACGGCATTATACGCGTTATATGCAAACAACAGTGTGCTGTACGCCTTGTGCTGTTTGCCGGTGGGCGACTCCCCCGGCTTGATGTGCCAGTTGATGCTCTCCTGCAGGTATTTGGAAAAGCGCCATTTCAACTATCCTGAAAACCGCAACACCGAAGCAGACATTCAGCAGGACATGTGCAAGCCAGCGCATCTCGAGGTGCGTACCATATCCTGCCGACATGCCTCAAGGCTGACTGCTGGACTTGCGCTTTGCGATGTCGAATATTTCTTAATACTTATCTCGTAATACTTTCTAAATGCTTACAAGCACAACACAATTTATCTGCAGACTGCCGCACGCTCCATCAC
>JAABUK010010133.1_pt1 | contig 12669 bp, 15 predicted proteins | sample 5559141 | NCBI WGS metagenome assembly JAABUK01 (sample SAMN10711869, study PRJNA513367) | rock metagenome | isolation source: Antarctica rocks | place: Antarctica: Victoria Land, Pudding Butte nord | collected 2016-01-03
GCCCTCTGGTCTTTGCGCCCTGGTATCTTCAGCCGATCCATGACATTCGACGAACAGTCGATGATGTGGAAAAGATCATAGACGCTCCAGCCGTCATCAAGGGCTTGGAAGAGCATCTCAAGACGCTTGAAACCACACTCCACTCGCTTCGAGCATTGAAGAGACGGAATGGCAGGCCCTTGGCGAAGTAGATACACGGCAGTCTGGAACTGCGGTGAGCACTTGCACCATAGTATGCGAGTCATTCTTCAGCGACTTATAGCGTTGGACCACGCGATCACCAGGAGGTAGGCTGTTCTTGGAGAGATCGGACGAAAATTAGATTGTTCAAAGCGGGAAAAGTCAAGCGTTCTCGGAGCACCTGTATGGTTGCAAATTCAGCTGCGACAACGTGCTTGGAGTCGCTACGCTGTGGATGATCGCGTACAAAAAAGCAGCAACTACCACTAACTGGTGCGCAGATATAGCTCAATGGTCCATTCACGAACCACGACAAGACCGCAGACCGGATTGCGACACAAGAGACCGAGATCAAGTTACTCACCAGTCGCATAGACACTCGCCTTGCTGGAGTCGGACGGTCCGTGCAGCGGTTGAGCATGGCTGGCACGAACATCACCTTCTTGCGTTGTTTGACAGCTGCTAGAAGGTTGTCTGCTGAAGAGGCGGTCGTTAGTCGTGAAGAATAAGCTAACGTCATCTTGTCCAATACAACAGCTAGATTGAAGGGAGATAACCCCGTCTTCGCGAAAGACGAAAGGATGTTGCTTGGCGTGAGAAAGGCTCGGGACGAGGCCTGAAAAGGCGGTAAAAGTCACGCTTTGTAACAGAACTGATGCCTTGGCTGTCTGATATGAATCGATCAAGTTGTTGGCTATATCTTGTAGCTAGTGGTGCAAAGAGACCAACGTCTAGCGGCTGCAGCCGGTTCGGTGAGTGAGGTGGATAGACTGCAACGATGATCCGAGTCTCATGGCACGAATCTAGTAGCTCCAGGGTCATATAGCCGCCGTGTCCGTCTATGATAAGTAGCCGCTAGTCTCGTCGTGCTGCCTTGGTGAATATCCGTCTTGCCTTGCCACCGAATCCAATAAGGAAGCCTTTCTCGTCTATGCTAAAGATGTCATATCTCTTGATGCTATGTCGGTCGATCTTCTGTTGTAACAAGGTATAGGACTGCTTGGAATCGGCTTTGATACGTTGTCTGTCGATTGACTAAAGAAAACCAGACGAGAGGTGGTCTTTATGGCGGGTGCAAAACTTCTGGGACCAGCAGTGTCCAGGCTCTTTTCCGCCGAGCTCGTAGGCTAGGTTGCATACTATTGCAACCGTTGGAGGCAGACCTCTATCGGTGAATCTGTTGATACGCGCAATAAGTTTGGACTCCTGTTGGGGGTTGAGGAGTTGTTGATTTTGGTAGTGTTGTTGGCTTAATTTGGTGACGCCTCTCCATCGTCACGACAAGGTAGAACGGTTGATATTGAACTGCTATGCAAAAGGGAAAGCATTCATCGTATCACTAACTCTTAGCTCCTTCAACGCAGCTTCAATGAAGTCTATATTGATGTAGCAATCAATTCGCAAAGTGAGTGTAAGAAACGTGAAGCGCGTGTACGTGATGATCCCCCCTTCTACGCTAGACGGTCCGCAGGCTAAAAAGAAGAAGAACAGCCATTCAGCTAGCGGAGGAAATTATGAAGTGTTTATGATTGTGTTATGACTTTTGAGGGGAGCAGGTACTGTGTAACGGCTACTACTGTATACACTGATTGATAAGACAAGCGACTTCCCTGTGACTCGAGTCGGACGGATTCGAGCTGAGGACAGGAGCTTGTATATTTAACGTCGAGCTATTGGAGGCTTGTCTAGTGCGATAGTGAGCTAGTCTAGACTCAACACTTCAACGGTTAAGTCGGTTGTAGATGATAGGGATGTAAAACACAAGGAAAGACTTACTAAAATGTCCACAACCATACTATTTAGCTTGGAGGGCCAGTCAAGGCGCAAAGTCGGCATTGTGATGAAGTTGAAGACGGCGAAGCGCTATCGCAAGCTCCACGCACCTGCCAAGGAGATGGCCCACTTCTCGCAAAAGCTCAGCAAGGAAGGGAAGCCTTACCAGCGGGCTGTACGGAAGAGTTGGCTGACAGCACACCACACAAGCCCAATGCCGTGGAGGGGTCCAGGCAGTGATGGCCCAGCCTCGATGCAGACAAAGAAGCAATTCTGCCGTTGCGGAAGTGATGAGAGCACCGGACCAGGCGAACGAGATGTGGAAGGTGGTTGAGATCGCCACGAAAGCATGCGTGATCCACATTGAAATATAAAACCACTCGGCATTCTTCTGATCTTTTGTGCTTAAGATCCACAAGTGAGTGATGTGAACAGGTCGAGCTCATATGCTCATAAGTATGCCCGCGACCCTCATTATCGGACGATGGTCGCTCGCTCACATCTTCAATCATCTTTCATTCAGAAGCATATCTTATGACTGCTTTCATCAGACATGTACTCCCGGGACAACCATTCCAAAGCCCATTGAAGGAAGTCACGGCGACACGTCCCCTAGAGACTGTGGAGATACTGGAGATGATCCTCCTTCACCTGCCTTTACAGGACTTGCTTCACGCACAAGACATCTCTCGCTTTTTCCATGGAGTGGTCCATGGTTCTTCGCTCGTTCAGCGAGCACTTTTCTTCGAGCCAGTGGCTGGGGTCACGCGCGAACAGTTGGACCTTGCTGTAAGACAGCGGGATGCGATACGACAAAGCTTACTCCAGAAGGCCCCCGACTCCTAGCCGGCGTGCCCAAGAAAATGGCGGTCAATCCTTTCCTACGCAACTATTTATTCCATGCGCATTCTTCATAACCTAGTGCAGCCGTCACTTTAAGGAGCCGGCCTCACAACGCCGCCGCGGCACTCGATCACGACAATAAAATGGCCTCTTGGCGGAGAATGCTCGTTTTCCAGCCACATGCCAGTCCCCTATCCATCACCAGGGACCATTGGCCAGAAGTGGAAAGGAACCTCGAGAACGGCCTGACGATGGATGAGACGTATAAGATACGAAGGGAGGATGACAAGTGGTTGATACTAGAATACCCGAGGGCTTTGTATTATCCCTTGTGGTTCAAATTGCGAGGTGTGGAATGGGACTGGAGTTTATGCACTTCAAATTGCAACGGAGACAACGTACACCATGCAACTAATGGTAGCGAAATGCAGATCTCCGGGTGGGAGATTTTGACCAGGATGCAGGCAATCACGAGCGTATAATGATGGACTGATCTTCTTGCAGCAGCCACTGGCCAATGAGTAGGATGTCTTGCAACAATCAGGACCACGGCAGAGAAAACCATGATTTGGTTCAGACTTTTTTCGGAGACTGTGTTTCCTCTACATAGCCTATGGAATAAAGGCGCAGGTACCGTCTGTGGTACATGAATCTTGTGTCATCACACGGCCCGCTGGTACAGTAAGTTGAGCTCACCGATGCCGGACTTGTTTGCAGGGAGCGCCTGGGCTCTTGGCGCAGTCGGAACAGCTCCGCCCCGCACTGACGTGCGTTGGCATGCTTCACATCTGTACATCTGTCCGTGGATTCTAATCCGGGACATTGATCGAACACCAAATCTCTCTTCGTTCGCGCAATCAGCGAGCAGACTGTTTTCAGAACGCTCTGTGCTCAGCTATCTTGACGATCCATGCCCTGCCATCAAGCGCCAGGAGGATCCTCATTGCGGTTGTCCGAGAGGTCTTCAACAATGTTGGTCAATCAAGTAGAAGACATGAGATTTGCCGGAAGGTCGAAACGGGGCAGCTTTACGACGATGTGGCTGAACATGGTCAAAGCTCTATATGCCTGAGGCACGACTATTTTCCAAGTCAGAAGACTCTACTGTTCAACTGGTCCACTAGACTTTCTTGACGAAGAGCGAGCAGTCTTGATCATCTAAGAAGAGGGCGTTGCAGTGGGGAAGATTTCAATCTCAATCAAATTAGCAAGTCAATCCTGGGACTTACACCGCGTGCGGTCTTCAATGATATGGCGAGTCCGAGTCCTCTTCCAGGCATACTACGCCTACCTCGCGAACTACGAGACGAGATCTACGTCTACTTGATCCACGCACGTACCGAAGCACCCCTATATCCCTCCTTGCCAGGAAAGAGACTGGCCGATGACCGTATCAGTTACGAATTCAGCGTCCCACAATGCCAGCACTGGCGATATTCACCTTTAGTCTGGACAAATCGCCAACTCCGGAACGAGTACTTCGCCCTCATATCTTCTCTACTTGCATCTGGCCACCTCCTGCGAGCTGAAGTGGACATCATGGTCAAGGGATACTTGCAATGGCCAACCTGGACCTACTTGCCACCTTATCTTGCTCCACATATTCCATTCGACCTAGATGTTCAACTACGTGTCTTCAGTACTGAGGGCTTCGGGAGTAATGATGGCTGGCCACGGCAACCTGGTACCGCCTTCCGAGATCTGACGGCGATGCTGAACCGGTTCATCCATTTCGGACCTTACTTTTTCGCGAACAAGGAAAGTTCGCCTGGCGGGCTACCTAAGGGATGGCTAGCCTCTGAGTGGTCGCATCCTGAAGATCAGCCACGTGACTTTCCTATGCTTACGGCAACTTATCCTGGACCCAACCATTCTTGGGTGCGTGGCATGCGTTCTAAACGTCTCTTCAAAATCAACACCCTCTCTGTGCACATCACATACCAAGATGACTACCCGCCCGACACATGGCCAGAAACCACGCACACCATCTTCAAAGGCCTCAAAGACCTCGCCACCGTTGGGGTAGCGCACGGTGTAATCAAGACCGTGCATGCTCACGCCACCTACTTGTATAAAGGGAAAACGAAGGTCTTCGATGCAGCGTGGGACGTCCCGGAAGAGCCTGATTTTAATAGAAGGAAGACGTGGGTAGAGACTGGGTTCTTGGGAGGTGGGTGTCATTGTCTGAGTGACGAGTACCTTCCTGACTTATGGTGTCGCGATATATTGTAGGTATTGGTAGGCATGAGTGCGAACGAACACGATTTAGAAACGTGCCGCTACGGTGGTTCGAACTCACAACCAACCTGCTTCTGGCCATGTAGCAAACAGGCAAAGTCAGCCTGGCCGCGTTTCTGCTGCCCAAACAGGCAACTCTCTGCGTCCATTTTGAGCAGCAGAACCACATTGCATAATTTGCATAAGGTCGGTTAAACCTGCCCGGCGGCTAGAGGCGCAGGAGGGGTCAAAATCTTGCACGGGCTCATCAAGCGCCCAGTACCTGACACACTTCTGGACGCCGCACAGCGCACGTATGAATAAATCCCTCCTGCCACGGCCCAGAGTGCCTCTCTCACGATGTCTTGGAGATATGGCTGGCGGCCAGGAACCTCCGAAGGATTGGAATTCCGTCATCGATGGCTTCGCAGAGCATGGACGTCACGTCGAACCATATGCCGGCACGACGCAGAGCAGCATCGATCACATGCGCAAGAGATGGCAGAGGTGAGTGTTGCACCTAGTCTCCCTTGTGAGTCCTTTCAATCGTGAATCTAGCAGCTCACCTCTTCTTACCCACCTAGCTTTTGTCTCGAGGCCGCTCTCCAAGATCCTGAAGAAGCGCTGCAGAACGTGCAAGCGGCACATCTAAAGGCATTCTTTCAATGGATGAATGAGAACGCTGAGCGAACACCGCCGCAAATAGGTACATTGAAACAGTACTTCCGAATCCTCAAGACGATCTACAAGCGAGACACCGGCGCACTGCTCGATGAAGACGTGGTTTGTAATGTGAACGGTGTAAGTACTGATTGGGGTCTGCATGTTCTACACTGACCAGGGATGGGCAGTTTACCCAATACTATGCCGAAGGGAAGGAGACCTCGCACCGTCCGAAGCCTGTACCGTCCGGTGAAGACCTTGTGAATAATCTTCACTTCCTCTACTCTAGAGACAAAACTACATATCCAGATGAGCGAAAGCGGGTTCAACAAGGTTTCCTCATGATTATACATGCGTCCAGTGGCTTGCGGCCGAGCTCAGTCACGCAAACAAACAAGGGGCGACGCAAGATGGAAGCGGACAAGACTGCGGGAGTGGTTGAGGAGGTCGTGAAGCTTCGATATCGAGATGTGGCGCTCCTGGTCTGTGAAGATGAGCAAGGGCGCGCCCGATTCGCAGTAGAAGCTATATTTACACACTTCAAAGGTGGAAATAGAAGACCACAGCGGTTTGTCGAGCAGTATGTTCGTTCTTCGAACTTTAACAGAAAGATACTCACTTGGACCGATCAAGCGGACATCCTCACATGCCCGGTCGCTCATCTAGTGGCGCTCGCACTGCACGACAAAGCTTTCAGATTACCATCCCTTCAAGACGCCAGTTGTGTGTTCTCCTTGACCGTACCGAGCTGCGAGAAGAGGATCACGTTCCCTTGGCGCGATGACATACTCAACACACCGATACTGCGAGGACGAGGAGATGGGACAGGAGCGGCGCAACTGCAGGACAGCGTATCTGCCAAGCGACTCAAATCTCTCGGAGAGCAGATGGGATATCCACAGACTGTGACGTGGTACTGGCTTCGACGTCTTGTCCTAAATGCTGTCGATGGTCAGTACCTGCACTTTCGTCAAAGCAAGGAACGGCATACTTATTCATAGCGCAGGGTTCGGCTCCGAAGAGGTGCGCAACCAGGTCGCGGGCCACCTGGACAGCCGCATCTATAGGAACAACTATCAAGATCAACGCATCAGCCTAGACGTCGCGAGTTTAGTCCGAGGTCAGGAGACCGAAGACGCTCTTCTCCACAAATTCAACGCCGTTGGCCTAAACGCAGATCCCAATGCAAACATCATACTACCGCGCGAGACCCACGACCACATCGCAGCGTTGTCGGACGTAGCCACTCTTCAGGCCGAACATTCTCGTCTCGCCGAGTGTGTCAAGAACAAATATGGAAGCATCCAAAATGCTCCCACATCGGACGAGCTGGTTGGCGAATATGTGCAAGCGAGGAACTCGTATCAGGCAAGAAAGGAACTCCACAAGACGCGGATCATGTCTCAACTGCGCAAGGACTTTTTCACACGGAAAGATGCTGAGCTGATCGAGGCGCAGCCCAACGGTGGTGAGGCGCATCGCACAGCGCGAACGGTGCAGAACGTGCCAATCCTGGGCATCCCCGAAAGAGCGCAGTTAATGACTCTGATTGGCACAAGAGACATGAGATCCCCTTCGATGCGGGCTCAACGAGGAGCAGCCGTTCAGATTATGGCGAGTCTTTGTTGCCGAGTGGAGCTAAAGACGAACCCTGTCCAGTACGACAACAGTTTCACCAAGGACTCGTGTGAAGAGCCATTACTAACGACTGCTGGTGAGCGCATTGCTATGATATGCCAGCGTTTGCAATGCCTCTTCTGCCTTGGAGATGAACGACTCACGTTGAGAGACCGCACAAGGACCTTCGGCCAACAGCATACACTCGGCAGGCATGTCGAGAATCACATCGATGCCCTACAAGGCAGTTGCAAAATATCTCGTCCGCATCCGGAATGTAAGGCTACGGCATCACTGTCAACAACTTGGATCATCTCAAGAATCATGCGCACAAGGAGCATGGCATCAGATTACAATGTCGCTAGACTCGCATATATGTTTATCGCGGGCACCATTCTCTTGCTCTGCACCGCACAAACCGTACTGTCGATGTAGGCATTCTGATCGACCCCGTGACCGTCTATCATGAAGCGTGCTGTCTTGCAGCTCTTGAGCAACCGACGGAGGCAAATTTGTCCTGGTATATGCAATGTTGCGAGATGTGCGCGCACATGGTAGACCGAGAGCATACGGTGGACGGACAGCATATGGTAGACCGACAGCATATTGTAGACGGCTGCGAGATGTGCAATACTGTGCAATGCTGCGGCATGACCAATACTGCGGGATGGCAGGGTCTCTGAGGATACACCGCTTTCGCAATTCTCTTCCTGATCGCTTCATCCTGCGGCGGTGGCCAAGCTCTAGTACAGTGCGAGGTATATGTGTAGAATTGGCCGTGGAAAGAGCACCACACAATGGACTTCCGCTCCGGAAAGCTGGGCAAGCCCGTCGGCTCTTTTCATCAAATTTCGATTGCATCGCCTGAAATTATCTCTCCGCTTTGTTAATGCAGGTCGGCATGCCATTGTGTATGACGTACTAGTCCATCGAGATGTTAACGTTCGTGATAGGAGAAGTTCGACTGTACGGAGGTTGCGCTTCTTTTTCTATTGCTCGCTGACGTCCGCCGGCGTGAATGGTTGACGACCGCAGGAGTTCGTTTGTTCTTCGAGATTGCCCCCCCCGCCCATAGCGAAAGCATCCTGCGGTGTACCCTCACCCGGCGGAACCTACAAACATGCACACGTGCGAAAGTTACACGCTAAGCCAGGAAGGGGAAAGGGCCGCATCGAGATTCGCGAGTTCAATTGGACTCGTGGAAGAATCATGTATTAGGCCGCCCACTTGATGACTCAGCCGGCCACTGACATCCGTGCATTCCACCGTTGTTTCACACGGACACAATCCCGGACGTGATTCTTTCATGTTTCTACCCCTCGTTTGCGACTTCAATGGTGGGCCTGACGACATCAAACTCCGTAGAGCACCTGCTGGCACGCTTTCGGCCGATGGTCTCTGACAGGACCACCTCGCCAGCACCCGTCACTGTGATGGTCGCCATGGAAAACGCTCCCCCTCCCCCGCAGGCACAAGAAGTGGTCCGCTACCAGCCTCTGTCCCAGCATGAGACCCGCTCTCAATCGGATCGGCTAGCCAGAGCAGACGCTGGAGACTTGCAGGCTCGCCTGGAATTGATCACCGTGGAGGCGGCCGAGGAGGCTCTCGCACAACGCTTCTGCAAGCAGCAGCCTGACCGGTCCCTTCTCTCCTTCCTGCGAGAACCAGACGATGGACTCGCTCCGTATGAGGCGGCATCCGCTGTCCTCGAAGAGCTGGCTGACCAGACGGAGGGGACGGCTCTAGAGTCCGCGATGGTTTTTCGGTACATCCAGGCTCACGGTTTGTGGAAGGGCCATCCAAACCCGGATGTACAGTCGGCAAAAGACCTCATCAAGAACCTCGACGGCAGCGACTATGTGCAGGCCAATATCATCATTGGCACATCGGCGCAGGCGGCGAAACGCAACTGCATACGTCTGATCGATGGTGCTTGGGGCGCGGGATGGTTCGACAAGATCCCGGCTAACATGCGGGATCCCGTATGGTCGCGAGCGGAAGAATGCTCCAAGCGCATGCTGACACAGATCGCTGCCAATGCGAAGCAGGGCATGTCCACGATCACGGCCATCGCGGGTTGGTCATGGGCCTTGCAGGAACGCAACGACTACGGAGCGCGGCGGCGACTTGGCATCAAGTCGAAAGCGACACCCTATCTCATTCCAAATGATGTGGCATCGCTGAACAGGGGCGCCCTAGAGGGTCGCCGAGGAAAACGCACGAGCGAGATGTGGTTCCCTGAAGACGCGAAAAGAAGATCATCTCCGTGTCGAATTGGTCCCGCCCCCGTCCACGAGGAAGGTTAGACCGGAGCCGGACTATGCGGAGACTGCAGCATCCAAGCCGGCAACGAAGCGCAAGAGGACGCACGATGGCGAGCGTTCTGGCGCCGTTACGGACTCGAGAGGCAGCCACGACTGGAAAGAATCCGCCAATGGCAAGTACGTGACGAAGCGAGTGAGGAATCATTGGATCCGCAAGCCTGTGGAGGAGATTCCGGAGACCGACAGCGAGCATCCATCCAGTCCTCAACGCACACAAACTAGTGTCCCGTCTCAACTGCGCGTCGAGGGAGAGCCTCCGTGGGGTGATACGATGACGGAAGACGACACTTCGCAAGACTCGACTCCTTCTCCGCGAGCGAACGAGGGTGCCACCTCCAAGCCACGCGAATGTCAGGCTCCAGCGTTCGCGATGGGCCTGCAAAGGTTGATTGTTCTGTGTCGAGAGCTCAATGACCCTTCCTATGTGGCGACCAAATGTTGCGACAACTGCCGCGATCCCACGATGGAAGCGGTGAAGTGCCTGATAAATGACCTGGGGCCCGTTATGAGGGCACTAGATTGTGTCGAGAAGCACTACTTCGGCAACGAGGAGGCGGAAGCAGCTCAGCACCATGGCACCCTGCCGTTCGCACCTGGTCGGCCACGGCGTAGTACACTCTTCTTGTCCGATGATTCCGACGATGATTGATCGGCCGCTTCGGTTCGGCAGTCTTCGTGCAACAGCATGGTCCATACCAGCGACGATTGCCGGGTCTTCTTCTTGGTCTATGATGTTCTTTCGACCGGAGATGTCGAGCTGGAGGCGGGCAAGACGTGGTGGTAAACTGGAGGTATATATACACACTCCTACACCACGGCATGAGTCACTGCAACCGACCGGGTCCTCTGGCTCCGTCAACTGGATCCACATGTTCAATGCAAATCCCCAGGATCCATTACTACAAGTGGTTTAACACAGGTCGAGAGGACCTATCACCGCATGGCATTTGATCTGGATCCTCTGGTACATCTGCAGGACCCTGGGATCCACTGCCATAGTGGTCTAAGTCGTCGTAGAAGGACACCTTATTGGTTCACATCATCACTGGATCCTCTGGCACCCCTTTGCAGACTACTGGATCGAGCTTAGTCTACACCGACCCCGCTGGGCCCTGAGGATCCAGTGCCAACGGAGCACTGCAGACGAGGATTCCAGTCTGTGTTCGTAGTTTGGGACTTGTTTACGGCGCGAACAGGATCTATGTCGGTGAAGGAGACGCTCCACTACACAATGTCACCTCGGGAATCTCGTCGGTGGCCTAACACTCTGTTTGTATTAGAAGACTCCGATATAAGTTACCACGTTGGACCATTCACTGTCTGATTTGTGGCTACTCCACCTCTATCCCTCAATCCCCATATTGCATCCTATGCGGGCGTCCACCCCATTTACTCGAATTTCAAGTCAAAGTATGGCAGGGCCTCCAGCTTCGGCTCTTCCAGCTCTTTGCTAAGCACCCGGGCCCCGGAGAGGTGAACCCCGTATTTCCTACACTCTTTCATGATGAACTTCCGGTCGACAACTTGTCTCATGATCTCCACGTAGCCGTCGCACCAGTCGCCCGCCGCCTTGTACGGATCTGACTTGCGGATCATGTTGTCGCTCAATTGAAAGTCACCTCCTGCTCCTCTCATGCTTCCTGGATCGCCCATACAGTTTCCGCAGACGGTCGGGATGTAGACATTCAACCAGAGTGTAAATTCCTCGTTATGGTGCGGCCGGGGGTCGGTAATGACCAAGATTTCCTCCTTCGTTACACAAGTGACGAACAGCTTGCCCCGAGTCTGGCTATCCGTTCCGAACGCACGGCTGATCACCTCGTGTATATTTTCGGCTTCATGACTCTCATTGATAGTATCCAAGCTTGTCGTTCGCTGTAAGTGTGTGTCCAACGAGGTGACAAATTTGCGGCGAAAAAGATGACTTTACTAGTCATGCGAACGCCTGCCCTGTGCATCACTGAACGCCTATCGGTTTGTTACTGTCGTATTCGACCAAGGCATACATTTTATCCAAACCCAAACTGTGCTACGTGGTACCACGAAAGATTTTATCGACAAACGACATGGCGGCGGAAGACATCTCTGATCTCATGGAACAAGCGTATGGGTTGGATCGTGTACTCCGGGCGAGAATGTTCATGTGCTGTGTGACGGGAGATCACATCATGGTGATGACCGGCAACCAGAAAAGTCCATCCGACAAAGATCACCCGGACTCTCATTTCTTCGTCCCAACGGTATGCGGGGACTGCGAGCGACGAGCCGGGGGCAATGGGGGGAAGAGTGCCCACCTCGAACTGAAGGAGAGTCTGTTGCAGAGTTGGGATACATACAAGGTCGTGAGCAAGTACTGTGGAGAAGTCAGGATTGTGACGTGAATCGTACAGCGGGAGCAAATCATACGGGGATGCAAGGCTTATGAGGTCCAGTTGCAAACGGCGGAGATATGCAATTCGCGGACAGAAGAAGGAGTGCAGCTGCGGTTGTTGTCGTACCTCGATCCAGCGTTCCTATAGCGGTTCTCTGCGCGCGGATGTGCATCCATGTGATTTCGTCTGTCGACGACAAGCGAACCCTCCTCAAGGGTCCATTAGGCCGACTACATAGGTGGACACCCTGCAACGTAACGCTATCTTGGTTCAAGATATGAGCCTGAAGCACCATCGCTCGCCCCTTCAACTCTACGATTTACCCTAACCCTTACACAACCCTAAGCCCATTCACGTTGTCCCATTCACGTGTGAGATTCCTGCCAGATTGGGATAGTCTAACCGGATTAGGCTCCATTCACGGCGTGAATGGGGTCTTATATAGGTTAGTTATGATCTAAATCATTTTACTCTAATATTTCTTAGGTTTAGGTTCCCACATAAATGGACTGAAATCGGTCTGGTTGTGGACCATGTTCTGCAATTGCCTCACCCACGGCTCTAACAACGACATGCTGTACACGATCAACTCACCGACCTCCCGCGGTACGTATCGATGGATGATCTTGGATTTCTTACTGGCACTCCATCCTTTGTGGTACGACGTCACCATATCCACC
>JAABUK010010134.1_pt1 | contig 12668 bp, 8 predicted proteins | sample 5559141 | NCBI WGS metagenome assembly JAABUK01 (sample SAMN10711869, study PRJNA513367) | rock metagenome | isolation source: Antarctica rocks | place: Antarctica: Victoria Land, Pudding Butte nord | collected 2016-01-03
CTCCTGTGACGATTTATCCAGCAATAGTGAACGGCGCGGCGACGCAAAGCTTCAGGGGCTGCGAGCGATCCCTGAAGCCCAAGACCGGGAACATGGCTTTCGACGGCAGCAAGGAGGCGTCTGTAGTGGGCCGGACAGGGTTGTAGGAGCTACACGAAACTCCTTGCATCAAGTTGCGTGCCGCCAAGAAAATTGACCTTTGTCCCGTCCGACAGCACTAGGTTGGCCGGCGTACCGGATGCCGCCGCCGCTGACAGCGCCCGGTTCGCTTCCCCGGAGGCATAGCCTTGCAGGCTGATCTTCTCGCCACCGTTGAAGCTCTTGACCGTGACCGTGCCTTGGCCGCCTGCGACGATGCTGATCAGGTCACGGCCCGGCCCGCCATCCACCGTCGTGTTGCCGGCACCGATGACGAAGGTGTCGGCGCCGTTGCCGCCCTGCAGGACGACGTTGCCGCCAGCCAGCGCGTAGTAGGTGTTGTCGGCGCTGCTGGCCGCGCCCGTCAGCGTCGCGTTCCCGGAACTGGCGACCAACGTGGTCTTTGAGAAGCCGCGGGCGCTCAGCAGGTCGCCGTTGCCGCCGCCAAAAAGGGTGGTCGTGCCCGACCCATTGCCGCCCGTCAGCACGTTCTTGCCGGCTGTCCCGCCCACGATGATGCCGCCGCCGGCGCCAGCCGAGGCCGTGTCGCTGCCCAGGCCGCCGAACACCGTCGTGCCGCCATTGCCGCCGACGTAGGTCAGGTTCATGGACCCCGGCGCCATCAGCTCGTCGCCGTCGCCGCCGGTGACGTTCAGGTTGCCGCGGCCGGAGCCGAAGATGACGTCCCTGGACCCGCCGCCCCTGACGAAGTTGTCGCCGTTGCCGCAGCCAATGAAGTTGACGCCGCCGCCCGCACTGATGGTGTTGGTGCCGGACAGGGCCAGGACGACGTCGTCCCCGTCGCCGGTGGAAATGTCGAAGGCGCCGCCGCCGACGGAGGGTGCCACGATGAAGTTCTTGCCGTCGCCGGCGACGAGGGTGCCCGACCCGCCGCGCGTCACATAAACCAGGCCGCCATTGTCATCTATGACGCTTTGCTGGGCGCTACCGGACCCGAACACCGTATTCGCCCCGCCGGAGTTGAGGATGATGTCGTCATCGGCGGCATTCAGGGCGATCTGCTGGTTCGCGGTTGACTGGACATAAACGCCTCTGCCGCTCGACGGCGCGTCTTCCGGGCGTGCGACGATCTGGGATGCCCCGGATGCGATCTTCGCCGCGACCTTTGCGGCCAGCGCCGGGCTTTTGCCCGATGCCTCGTTCGATCCAGAGTTCACGCTGATGTCGCTGCGGCCCGAGCCGCTTTTGATGCTAGACAAATTGTAGCACTCCTATCCTAGAGACGTATGGTTGACGCCTGGCGGACCAGGATATTCCGTGCCTCCTATGGGACCCTGGCTTGCTGAGGCATGTTTTGTCGGCTGCGTCCGCAACCCGGTGCTTGCGGCAGCCTGGCAGCAAAAGGCAGGCGCCGTGCTTGGCGCGAGTGGCGCGTGCGCCCATATCGCCTCTCAGCAAGACCTTGGAGCTTCCCATGTCCCTGTTCGCCGTCAAGACCAAGCCCACCGAAACCTATGCCTTCACCCGCACCGACGCCGAGTGGCAGCAGATGCTGACGCCCGAGCAGTTCAAGGTCATGCGCGGCCATGGCACCGAGCGCGCCTGCACCAGCCCGCTGAACGCCGAGAAGCGCGCCGGCGCCTACGCCTGCGCCGGCTGCGGCCAGACCCTGTTCGACACGTCGGCCAAGTTCGAGTCCGGCACCGGCTGGCCCAGCTTCTTCCAGCCGGTCACCCGCGACGCCGTGGGCACCACCGAGGACCGCGCCTGGGGCATGGTCCGCACGGAGGTGCATTGCAGCAACTGCGGCAGCCATCTCGGCCACGTGTTCCCGGACGGACCCGCGCCCACCGGGCTGCGCTACTGCATGAACGGCGTCGCCATGGCCTTCCAGCCTGCAACCTGAGGGCCGCCCCTTGCCCCTGGAAATCAAGGTCGGCCCCGCCCAGGTCGCCATTCACCAGGGGCACACAGTTTTCGTCACCGAGCCAGACGGCCAGGTATCCTGGCCATCCGGCAAGGGGCTTTACTTCTACGACACGCGCCTGATCAGCGCCTATGCGCTGTATGCCAACGGGCAGGTCTGGGACTTGCTGAACAGCGGCGCCCCGGCCTACTACGCCGCCCGTATCTTCCTGACCAACCGCGCCTTCCCCAGCGAGGGCGGGGACGTGCCGGCGCGGTCGCTGACCCTGGTGCTCGGCCGGGCCGTGGATGGCGGGATGCACGAGTGCTACGCCATCACCAACCACGGCCGCACCACCGTCCGCTTCAACCTGGAGATCGCGGTCCGCAGCGACTTCGCCGACATCTTCGAGGTGAAATCCGGCCACATCGTCCGCCGCGGCCGCATCAGCAGCGCCTGGTCGGATGGCGACGGCGTGCTGACGACCGGCTACCGCAACGGCGATTTCTACCGCGAGGTCCGCATCACCGCGCGCGCCCCGGCGCCGGCCGTCTATGCCAACGGTCGCATCAGCTTCGCCATCGAGCTGAAACCCGGCGCCACCTGGGATGGCGTCCTGCTGTATGACCTGCGCGACGGCGCCACGTCCTACCCGGCGCCCCTCACCTGCGACCTTGGCCCCAGCAGCGGCCAGGCGCAGGAGCTGGCGGACTGGCGGGCCGGCGTTCTCAAGCTGGAGGCCAACGGCCATGCCTTTGCCCGCATGTATGTGCAGGCGGTGGAGGACATTGCCGCCCTGCGCCTGCCCGTCGAAGGTCCGGACGGGGCGAAGACCATCACCGCGGCTGGGCTGCCGTGGTTCGTAGCGCTATTCGGCCGCGACACGCTGATCGTCGCCCTGCAGACCATCATCCTAGACTCGCAGTTGGGCCGTGCGGCGTTGGACGTTCTCGGGCGCTGGCAGGCGAAGACCCGCGACGACTACCGGGACGCTGAACCCGGCAAGATCCTGCACGAGCTGCGCCTGGGCGAGTTGGCGGCCCTGCACCTGATCCCGCACACGCCCTATTACGGCACCGCCGATGCGACGCCGTTATACCTGGTGGTCCTGCACGCGACCTGGCGCGCGACCGGCGACCTGGACCTGCTGCGCCGGCACCTTCCGACCGCCGAGGGATGCCTGTCCTGGATAGACGACTACGGCGACCGGGATGGCGACGGATTCCAGGAGTATGGCACCCGCTCCGGCGCGGGCTATGAGAACGTCGGCTGGAAGGACAGCGGCGACGCCATCGTCAACACCGACGGCACCCTGGTCAGCAACCCCAAGGCGCTGTGCGAGCTGCAAGGCTACGTCTATGCCGCCTGGCGCGGCATGGCGGAGGTTTATGCCGCCTTGGGCGACGCCGGCCGCGCCGCGGCGCTGGACGCCAAGGCCGAGGCGCTGTTCACCCGGTTCAACGAGGTGTTCTGGGATGAGGCTGAAGGCTGCTACGGCCTGAGCCTAGATGCTGACAAGCGGCTGGTGACCACGGTGGCGAGCAACGCCGGGCACCTGCTGTGGTCCGGCATCGTGCCGCCGGACCGAGCCGCGCGTGTCGTGGCCCGGCTGATGCAGCCGGATATGTGGAGCGGCTGGGGCATTCGCACGCTGACGGCAGCCAACCCGTCGTTCAACCCGTTTTCTTATCAGAACGGCTCGGTCTGGCCGCACGACAACAGCCTGATAGCGCTGGGCTTCAAGCGCTATGGCTTCCATGCCGAGGCGAATGCCGTGGCGCAGGACATCAACCGTGCCGCCGGGTTCTTCACGCAGCGGCAGTTGCCGGAGCTGTATTCGGGACTGCACCGGGAGGACACGAGCTTTCCCGTGCAATACCTGGGCGCCAACGTGCCGCAGGCCTGGGCGGCCGGGTCGGTGTTCGCGTTGGTGCAGGCGATGCTGGGCCTGCAGCCGGACGCGCCGGCGGGCGTGCTGCGGATCAACCCGGTGCTGCCGGACTGGCTGCCGGAGCTGACGCTGCGCGACCTGCGGGTGGGCGGGCAGATGTTCGACATACGTTTCGTGCGGGAGGACGGGGGCACACGACACGAGGTGCTGCGTGGCGACCCAGCGACGGTGGTGCGGAGTGGCGCGACGCCATGGTGCGATGCCTCCGGTCCTTCCGGGAGCGGGTTGGGGTAACCGGGGTGGGGAGCGGCGCTACTTGGCCCAGGACACCCTTATTTCAGCGGCACCGCAAATTCTCCGCGCCTGCCCTTCAGCAGACCCTAAGCCGAGCTCAAACCGAGCCGGGGCGCAACGCCGGTCAGGCCCGGCGGACGACGTAGCGCACTGCCAGCGCTTCCGTGATCTCGTCGGCGTGGGCCGGGTCGCGGGCTTCCACCATCAACTCCAGCTCCGCCGCCTGGACGCTGGGGGCGTCGAACAGGCGCTGGTGCACGACCTCGATGATGTTGCCGCCGGAGTTGCCGATCAGCCCGGCGATGTCGGCCAGTACGCCGGGGCGGTCGGGAATGTCCATGTTCAGGCGCAGCAGCCGTCCGTCGCGCAGCAGGCCGCGCAGCAGCACGTTGGCCAGGATGCGCCCATCTATGTTCCCGCCGCAGACGGGAATGCCAACGCGCCGGCCGGCGAAGCGGGCGGGATGCGCCAACAGGGCGGCAACGCCGGCCGCGCCAGCGCCCTCCGCCACCTGTTTCGCGCCCTCGGCCAGTAGGGCGATGGCGTCTTCCACCACGCGCTCCGGCACGACCACCACGTCCGACACATGGGCACGGATCACTTCCAGGCAGTGCGCGCCGACCTGATGCACGGCGATGCCCTCGGCGATGGTGGCGCCGCCGGTCTGCACGGCGACGCCAGCCAGGGTCTGGCTGAGGCTGGCATAAGCGGCGACCTCGACGCCGATCACCTCGATGCCGGGCTTCATCGCCGTGGCGGCGACGGCGCAGCCGGAGATCATGCCGCCGCCGCCGACGGGGATCAATAAGACATCCAGGTCCGGGGCGTCCTGCAGCAGTTCCAGCGCCAGGGTGCCCTGGCCGGCCATGACGGCCGGGTCGTCATAGGGGTGGACGAACACCAGGCCGTCCCGGGCGGCCAGGGCATGGGCATGGGCAGCAGCCTCCAGCAGGTTGTCGCCGTGCAGGATGACTTCGGCCCCCCAGGCGCGGGTGCGCGTGACCTTGGTGCTGGGCGTGTGACGCGGCATGACGATGACCGACCGCACGCCCAGCAGCCCGGCATGGCGGGCGACAGCCTGGGCGTGGTTGCCCGCGGACATGGCGACGACGCCGGCCTGGCGCTCCGCCGGGGTCAGCAAGGCGAGGCGGTTGGCGGCGCCGCGCTCCTTGAAGGAGCCGATGGCCTGCAGGTTCTCCAGCTTGAGCGTGACCTGCGCGCTGGTGGCGCGGCTGACGGCATCGGACGGCAGGGCAGGGGTGCGCAGTACGCGCCCGGCAATGCGCTGCGCCGCAGCCTGAACATCGGCAAAACCGATGATGCCCTGCTCCCTCTTCCTCCGGGAGAGGGCCGGGGTGAGGGGGTCTTCAAGCACGGTCTTCGCCCGACCTGGACTGCGTTCCGGCAACGGCAGCGGTTCCCCGCTCCGCAGGCGAGACCCCCTCACCCCGGCCCTCTCCCGGAGGAAGAGGGAGCAGGTAGGTATCCATCAGCCGTACTTGACCGCCAGGATTTCATATGTCCGGTCGCCGCCGGGCGCCGGCACGGACACGGTGTCACCGATCTTTTTGCCGATCAGCGACTTGGCCAGCGGCGAGGAGATGCTCAGCCGCAGGTGCTTGATGTCCGCCTCATGCACGCCGACGATCTGGTAGGTCGCCTCCTTCTCGGTTTCTTCGTCGAGTAGGTGCACATGCGCCCCGAACTTCACCTGGTCGCCGGACAGGGTGCTGGGGTCAATGACCTCGGCGGCGGAGACGATCTCCTCCAGCTCGATCACCCGGCCCTCGATGAACGACTGGCGCTCGCGGGCGGCGTGATACTCGGCGTTCTCGCTCAGGTCGCCGTGGCTGCGGGCCTCGGCGATTGCGCGTATGATGGACGGGCGCTCCACCGATTTCAGGTGCCGCAACTCCTCTTCCAGCCGTTGCAGGCCAGGCGCGGTCATCGGAAATTTCTGCACGCAACGTCCCCAAGCCAGATGGTCCAGATACGTTCGCACCGCGCTGTCGGGTTGACCAGGGCGGCACGGCGGCTGGAAAGGTTCGGGAAGGCCGGAGCCTTCCTGGAAGTCCGTCCAGTACGGCGTTCCGCCCCGCCAGGCGATCCCGGCAGGGCGAGGCCGTACTAAAACGATCCGCGAAAGTAGGACTGTAGCGGCGCGACTTCAAGCGTCCCCGCCTTGAGCGCCGCGATGGCATGCACCGCCGCCCGGGCGCCGGCGATGGTGGTATAGTGCGGCACCCCATGCAGCAGCGCGCTGCGCCGGATGTCGAAGCTGTCGGCAACCGACTGCGCCGCGCCGGCAGTGTTGATGACCATCTGCACCTCGCCGGACCTGATGGCGTCCACGCAGTGCGGGCGGCCTTCCAGCACCTTGTTCACCGTCCGCACCGGCAGCCCGGCGGCAGTGATGCGGGCCGCCGTGCCGCGCGTGGCCATGATCTTGAAGCCCATGTCGGTCAGTCGCCGGGCCATCGGCACCAGGCCCATCTTGTCGCCGTCGCGCACGGATAGGAACACCGTGCCGGCGTCCGGCAGCTTCACGCCTGCACCGAGCTGCGCCTTGGCGAAGGCGCGTTCGAAGCTGGCGTCCAGGCCCATGACCTCGCCGGTGCTCTTCATCTCCGGCCCTAGGATGGTGTCCACGCCGGTGAACCTGGCAAACGGGAACACGCTCTCCTTCACCGCGACGTGCGGCGCGATGGCGTCGTCGTCCAGCCGGAACTCGCTCAGCCGGGCGCCGGCCATCACGCGGGCGCCGATCTTGGCGACGGGAACCCCAGTCGCCTTGGCGACGAAGGGCACGGTGCGCGACGCGCGCGGGTTCACCTCCAGCACATAAACCGCGTCGTCCTTGATGGCGAACTGCACGTTCATCAGCCCGACCACGCCGATGCCCCGCGCCATCTCCTCCGTCTGCGCCTTCAATTCGGTGATGGTGCTGGGGGACAGCGAATACGGCGGCAACGAGCAGGCGCTGTCGCCGGAGTGGATGCCGGCCTCCTCGATGTGCTCCATGACGCCGGCGACATAGACCGTCTCGCCGTCCGAGATGCAGTCCACGTCCACCTCGATGGCGTCGTTCAGGTAGTGGTCAATCAGCACCGGGCTGGTGCCGCTGACCTGCACGGCCTCGCGCATGTAGCGGTGCAGGCCGGTGCGGTCATGCACGATCTCCATCGCCCGCCCGCCCAGCACGTAGCTGGGGCGGATCACCACGGGGTAGCCGACGCGGTCGGCGATGGCTTCGGCTTCGGCCGCCGACCGCGCGGTGCCGTTCTCCGGCTGGCGCAGGCCGAGATGCTGCAGCAGCGCCTGGAACCGCTCCCGGTCCTCCGCCAGATCAATCGCGTCGGCTGACGTGCCGAGGATCGGGATGCCCGCGGCGGCGAGGGACTGCGACAATTTCAGCGGCGTCTGCCCGCCGTACTGCACGATGCAGCCCAGGACTTCGCCCTGCTCCTGCTCCTTGCGGATCAGGGCGATGACGTCCTCGGCGGTCAGCGGCTCGAAATACAGGCGGTCGCTGGTGTCGTAGTCGGTGCTGACGGTTTCCGGGTTGCAGTTGACCATGATGGTCTCGAACCCGGCCTCGCGCAGCGCATAGGCGGCGTGGACGCAGCAGTAATCGAACTCGATCCCCTGGCCGATCCGGTTGGGGCCGCCGCCGAGGATGACCACCTTCCGCCGATCAGTCGGCCTGCTTTCGCACTCCGGCGGGCCGAAGCCGCCCTCGAAGGTCGAATACATATACGGCGTGGCGGAGGCGAACTCGCCGGCGCAGGTGTCTATGCGCTTATAGACCGGCAGCACGCCCAGCGCGGTGCGGGCGGCGAACACGTCCTCCTCCGTCCGCTGGGTCAGCCGGGCAAGCTGCTTGTCGGAGAAGCCCATCGCCTTGATCCGGCGCATCGCCGTCGCGTCCGCCGGTAGGCCGGACGTCGTGATCTCCTGCTCCGCCTGCACGATCCGCTCCAGCTCCCGCAGGAACCAGGGGTCGAACTTGCTGATGCCGTGGATGTCCTCCACCGACAGCCCGGCGCGCAGCGCCTGCGCCGCCATCACGATCCGGTCCGGGCGCGGCGCCGATAGGGCGGCGCGGTAGGCGTCATGGCCGCCGTCGCCGGGCGGCTCCACCGGGTCGAGGCCGGCATAGCCGGTTTCCATGCTGCGCAGGCCCTTCTGCAACGCCTCGGCGAAGCTGCGCCCGACCGCCATCGCCTCGCCGACCGACTTCATGCTGGTGCCCAGCAGCGCCGGCGTCCCCGGGAACTTCTCGAACGTGAAGCGGGGCAGCTTGATGACGACGTAGTCAATCGCCGGCTCGAAACTGGCGGGGGTGGTGCGGGTGATGTCGTTGGCCAGCTCATCCAGGGTGTAGCCCACGGCCAGCTTCGCCGCGATCTTGGCGATGGGAAAGCCGGTCGCCTTCGACGCCAGCGCCGACGAGCGCGACACGCGCGGGTTCATCTCGATCACCACCAGGCGGCCGTCCGCCGGGTTGACGGCGAACTGGACGTTGGACCCGCCGGTCTCGACGCCGATCTTGCGCAGGCACGCGAGGCTCGCATCGCGCATGATCTGATATTCCTTGTCGGTCAGCGTCAGCGCCGGGGCGACGGTGATGCTGTCGCCGGTGTGGATGCCCATAGGGTCCACGTTCTCGATGGCGCAGATGATGATGCAATTGTCGGCGCTGTCGCGCACGACCTCCATCTCGTACTCCTTCCAGCCGAGCACGCTTTCCTCGACCAGCACCTCCTTGGTGGGGCTGGCGTCCAGGCCGGATTGGACGATCTGCTCGAACTCCTCCCGGTTGTAGGCGATGCCGCCGCCGGTGCCGCCCAGGGTGAAGGAGGGGCGGATCACCGCCGGCAGTCCCACCAGGGCCAGGGCGTCGCGCGCCTCCGCCATGCTGTGGGCGATGGCGCTGCGGGGGGATTCGATGCCGATCTCGCTCATGGCGTCGCGGAACTTCAGCCGGTCCTCGGCGCGGTCAATCACGTCGGCCTTGGCGCCGATCAGCTCCACGTTGTGCCGGGCGAGGGCGCCATTGGCGTGCAGCTTCATGGCGATGTTGAGCGCGGTCTGGCCGCCCATGGTGGGCAGGATGGCGTCGGGCTTCTCGCGGGCGATGATCTTCTCGACGATCTCCGGCGTGATCGGCTCGATGTAGGTGGCGTCGGCGAGGCCGGGGTCGGTCATGATGGTGGCGGGGTTGGAGTTGACCAGGATGACCCGGTATCCCTCCGCCCGCAGCGCCTTGCAGGCTTGCGCGCCGGAGTAGTCGAACTCGCAGGCCTGGCCGATGACGATGGGTCCGGCGCCGATGATGAGGATGGAGTGGATGTCGGTGCGCTTGGGCAAGGCTGGCTCCTAAGCAGGTTTGGACGGGCGGATGCAGGGCGGCCCCCAAAGTTCTCGTAGCAAAATTATTTGCCGATGATGGAGCGGCAGGCACCAAATGTTCGGTCAGCGTGGCTGAAAGAGGGAAAACTTGCATTTATAGGAAGTTTACTGAGCTATACGGGGTTCTTCATATAAGCCGGTAAACTCCCTATACTTGCCCATCCATCATCGCCACGAACCGCCGGAACAGGTGCTGGCTGTCCGCCGGACCCGGGCTGGCCTCCGGATGATACTGCACGCTGAACGCCCGCCGCCCCTCGCAGTCAATACCCTCATTGCTGCCGTCGAACAGGCTCGTGTGGGTGATGCGCACCCCCGGCGGCAGGCTGGCGTCGTCCACGGCAAAGCCATGGTTCTGGCTGGTGATCTCCACCTTGCCGGTCGCCAACTCCTTCACCGGCTGGTTCGCGCCGTGGTGGCCGCGGTCCAGCTTGTAGGTCTTGGCACCCAGGGCCAGAGCCAGCAGTTGATGCCCCAGGCAGATGCCGAACACCGGCACCTGCTGGTCCAGCACGCCCTGGATCGCCGGCACCGCGTAGGCGCCGGTGGCCGCCGGGTCGCCGGGGCCGTTGGACAGGAACACGCCGTCGGGCTGATGGCGCAGGATGTCCTCCGCCGTCGCAGTCGGCGGCACCACCGTGACCCGGCACCCCGCGGCAACCAGGCTGCGTAGGATATTGCGCTTGGCTCCGTAGTCCACGGCGACGACGTGGTGACGCGACGCCGGGGTGTCGTGCCGGTCCGGCCAGGCCCAGGTGCCCTCGTCCCATGTGTAGGTCTGCGTGCAGCCGACCTGCTTCGCCAGGTCCATGCCCTGCAGGCCCGGCCACGCCGCCGCCTGCGCCCGCAGCGCCGCCAGGTCGAAGCGGCCATCGGCCGGGTAGGACAGCACGGCATGGGGCGCACCGGCGTCGCGGATGCGTATGGTCAGCGCCCGGGTGTCCACGCCCGACAGGCCGGGCATCCCCTGGCTCCGCAGCCAGGCATCCAGCGGCTGGGCACTGCGCCAGTTGCTCGGCTCGGTCACGTCCTGCTTCACCACCAGGCCGAGGCCAGCGATGCTGACGGCCTCCAGGTCCTCCGGATTGATGCCGGTGTTGCCGATGTGCGGGAAGGTGAAGGTGATGATCTGCCCGGCGAAGGACGGGTCGGTCAGCGTCTCCTGGTAGCCAGTCATCCCCGTGTTGAACACGACCTCGCCCACCCGTCCCGCACCCGACGCCGTGTGTGCGCCGAAGCCGCGGCCCCAAATGGCAGTCCCGTCCGCCAGCACCAGTACGGCGGTGGCGCCAGCAGGCGCATCGTGCGGGGCAGGGGTCATGACAGGCTCCGGGGTGGGGATGCCCGACAGGGCGGAGAACGGCAGGCCGGTCGCGGCGATGATGGCTGGCCAGTGCTTGCTGGGAATGGCGCGGGCCTGGCGCCACTTGCGTATGGCTTCCAGCCCCACGCCGGTTAGCCTGGCGGCAGCCTCGGCCCCGCCAAGGCGGGAAAGAATTTCGTCTATGGTCGGCATGACGAAAGCATATGGGAAATTTCTTCCCAGGACAAGATCAACTTAGCTTGGGCGACGTTTTGGCCGGCACGGCCACCAAGTGTATAGGATGCTGGCTTGGAGGACAGATGATGAGCTTGCGTGAACGGTTCACCGACGAGTTGAAAGGGTCCATGCGCGCCAAGGACGCCGCGCGCACCTCGACCCTGCGGATGATCCTGGCCCGGCTGAAGGACACCGACATCGCCGCCCGACCGAAGGGGGTCACCGCCATCCCCGACGACGACATCATCGGCATGCTCCGCGGCATGGTGAAGTCCCGCCGAGAGTCCGTTAGCCTCTACGAGCAGGGCAACCGCCCCGAGCTGGCCGCCAAGGAAGTGGCCGAGATCAAGGTGATCGAGGGCTTCCTGCCGCAGGAGATGGACGACGACGCTCTGGCCGCCGAGGTCGAGGCCGCCGTCGCCAGCACCGGCGCGGCGTCGCAGAAGGAGATGGGCAAGGTCATGGCCGCCCTAAAGGCGAAGCACGGTGCCGGCCTGGACATGGCCCGGGCCGGCACCCTGGTGCGGACCCGCTTGAACCAGTGACGAAGGTGGGTGTGCGTCTATTGCTCCCTCTCCCTCCGGGAGAGGATCGGGGTGAGGGGGTCTTGGCTGCGGAGCGGGGTGCTGCCGGCGCTGTCAAGACCCGGCCTTACTCGGGCAGACACGGCCTACATCCTAGGGCAGCCTGGTGTCTTGCTGCCCCGGCAGTGCCCAGCTCCGCGGCCAAGACCCCCTCACCCCAACCCTCTCCCGGAGGGAGAGGGAGCAGGGCAGCGGCTCCTTAATGGCGCTGCCGCCGGCCTTTCTGGACGAGCTTCGGGCGCGGACGCCCTTGTCGGCGCTGGTCGGGCGCCGGGTCAAGTTGTCGAAGTCCGGGCGCAACTGGAAGGGCTGCTGCCCCTTTCACAATGAGAATTCGCCCAGCTTCTACGTCTATGAGGACGGCTTCCACTGCTTCGGCTGTGGCGCGCACGGGGACGCGATCAGCTTCCTGATGCAGACCGCCGGCGCGTCGTTCCCGGAGGCGGTGGAGCAGTTGGCGGGGGAGGCCGGGCTTGAGGTGCCCAAACCCTCCCCGCGCGCTGCGGAGGCGGAGCGGCAGCGCCTGGACCTGCACGAGGTCCTGGAAGCCGCCCAGGCCAGCTTCGCCCGGCGCCTGCGGGAGAAGGACGGCGCCCCCGGCCTCGCCTACTTGCGCGGGCGGGGCCTGACCGACACCACCATCGAGAAGTTCGGCCTGGGCTGGAGCGGCGACGGCCGCGGCGCCCTGGCGGCGGAGTTGGGCCGCGCCGGCATCACGTCCGACCGGCTGCTGGAGGCCGGCCTGCTACGCCCGTCAGACGACAACGGCCCGGCGCGGGAGCTATACTGGGGCCGTGTCACCTTCCCGATCCACAACCGCCGCGGGCGCCTCATCAGCTTCGGCGGGCGCACGCTGGGCGACGCGAAGCCCAAGTATATCAACGGACCCGACACCGCGCTGTTCTCCAAGCGCCGTAATCTCTACGCCCTGAACCTGGCCCG
>JAABUK010010138.1_pt1 | contig 12663 bp, 10 predicted proteins | sample 5559141 | NCBI WGS metagenome assembly JAABUK01 (sample SAMN10711869, study PRJNA513367) | rock metagenome | isolation source: Antarctica rocks | place: Antarctica: Victoria Land, Pudding Butte nord | collected 2016-01-03
CACCAACAAGGCATTGTTCACCGTGACATCAAGCCTGAGAATATCTTGCTGCAAGACAACGGCAACATTGCCTTGTGTGACTTTGGCATTAGCAAGGACATCATCAGCAACAAGTATGAGAGCACCATGATGCTTTCAGCAGTAGGCACGGCAGCCTACTGTGCCCCTGAAGCAGGTGACACTTCAGAACCCATCCATCACCTGTGCTTGCAGAAGTCAAAAAGGGTCACAAACAAGCATATGTGCATAAAGGCAGTGTAATTGCTGTGTTTATGGTGTTAAGTATCTGTGTTTGTGTTGTGGGCTCTGATGAAACAGGCTTGTCAATCTTGTTCAGTTGTCACGGTGCATGAGGCAATTCAGAGTGGAGAATGGGCAGAATGTCTTCGTTGAGCTTTGGCACGCTGTCATGCACAGGTTCAGATGCATGGAGGCAGCATGCGAGTGCTGTGGATGCATGGTCCTTTGGCATCATGCTGCTAGAGCTTGGGGCTGGCTATCTCTTCTCTTGGGTGGCACCTATTGGCAAGATCGCTTTCCAGCCTGGCCGCCTGGATGCAGCTGTACCTTTATCTCGCGAGGCACTGCCAGCCAACGACGACTGGTTTCAGGCGCTTTGGGAGGTAGCCATGCAGTTGCTCGATGCCAAGCCACAGAACCGACCGAGCATGAGCGTAGCGCTGCTGTCTGATTTCTTCACCTCAGACCAGTTGTCTTTGGAAGTCACCCCAACAGACAGGAAATTCAGAACGCTCAACAGCCACCTGGACGCCTTGCGGCACAGCCACACAAGGCTGCCAGCTCGTCTGATTGCGATCCAGTCAGAAGCAACAGCTCTTACAGACATGCTGACCAGCTTCTCTGCAACAGATCTTGCCCTGCCTAAGGCATTCAGTGTGAGCTGGGGCGCATCAGGAGTACGTAAACCTCTGCAAGAAGCCATGGATGTCGTCTTTTCACAGCTGAGTCATCAGCAAGGTGCAGCTGCTCTGTTTCAGCAGTGTGATGAGCCTGTTCAGGTGTTCCGCACCTATTTGCCACCTGCAGCTACCAACCTGTCAGCAGACCAGACACAGCAATATGTAGCCTTCGGCAGGATGCTGGTGAAGTGCTTGCTGGAAGGCATTCATGTGCCACTGAACTTGTCAGCTGCCATGCATTGCATGCTAGTACACCATGAGACGCTGTCCAGCCATGCGGATACCTGCATTACCCTGCTGGCGAGCTACGATCCTGCTGAGGCACAGCGTTTGCGGCAGCTATTGGCAGCTGATCATGGCGATGGTGATGAGCTGATGATGTCAGTGGGATCTGTGATGGGGACTGATGATGAGAGCTTGGTGACAGATGCCAACAAGAATGGTATGGTGTGCCGCAAGGTACATACTGCCCAACGGCTGTCCCAATGCACAGCAACAAGTACACCAACTTGCAAGCACAATGCATGCATTGTGAGCGCTCAACTTTGCTTCAGCACACAGACACGCACTTTTGGTTTTCAAAGAACTGCTGGCAATGCTAGCTTCTCACTCTGTAATCTCCAAGTCAGGGTCTGTTCTGCATTTGCATGCTTTGCTCAGCCAAATGCATATTAGACACACATCATTATCCACTGCTACTGTTGCTTACGTATTAGCTGCCGGTCCTTTGAATGGATCTTACCCCTTCAATTGTTGTGAAACACAAATGCAAGAGCTTACTGCCGACAACATGCTTTGCAGGTGCGGCAGTACCTTGTTGAAGACCGCCGCCCAGCGCTAGAGGCTGTTGCCCAGGGCTTTCGCTCCCTTGACCTGGCTGATCACCTTGAGCACTTCTCAGGAGTGGAACTTGCCGCACTCTTCTGTGGCGAGCAGTACGTGGATTTTGACAGCTTGATTCAGTGCTTCAGATTTGATGATGAGCAGCAAGACACAGCTGCCACCAAGGGCTTTCTGGAGACCTTTATCAGAAGCCTGTCTGAGAGCAGCATTAGGGTGTTTCTGGCAAGAGTCATCAATCAGCTGTCCCTCCCCAGGACCGGTCAGCACATCACAGTGGAGGTCAAACAAGACCAAGAGCAGCCAATGCTGTTTCCCATTGCCTGTCATATGCAGCTGCCGCAGTGCGCATCCTATGAGATCTTTGCAAACCGCATGGCAGTGGCCTTGCGCTTGGGTGACTACTTTGCACGGACAGACGCTCAGCAAGGACAGCGCTTGACACAGGCTGAAGAGCAGGCAGTGGTTGCAGCCATGAGAGGCGAAATCAGAGCTGGCGGGTACTACAGATGTGTGTGTGGCTACATATATACAGTTGGTGAGTGTGGAGGTCCTATGGAGCGAGCTGCTTGTCCGAGATGTGGGCATGCAATAGGTGGCCAGCAGCACCGCTTAGAAGGTGGAAACGCGCATGTGGCATTTGATGGTGCAAATGCAGCTGCATGGCCACAGTAGCACTTGGAGTGGCGTGGTCCTCATGTGCATTGTTCCCTGGTGTAAATACAGCAGGTTTTCTGTTTGAGCTCCAGCAGCACCGCTTAGAAGGTGGAAATGCGCATGTGACGTTTGATGGTGCAGATGCAGCTGCATGGCCACAGTAGCACTTGGATGTATGTGGTCGTGATGCACATTGTTCCCTGGTGTAAAAGCTGGTGTAATTTCAGCAGGATTTCTGTCTGAGCTGTGAAAACGATGCATTGTGTTCAAATATCTGATCAGGTCTTGATGTAATGGAGAAGCTTGAGCAAGCAGTGTCACTTTTCCATGCAAGTTTGATTTTGCGATGTGCGAGCAGTCTGTGACTGAGCACAATAGCCCGGTGACAATGTCAGCAACAACATGCTGGTTATGTTTGTAAATCTTTGCAAGGTATGCTGACTACAAATCAACCTTGCACAGCATGACATAAGCAAGCCTTGGCAACGCTACAGGTAGTGCATGGTACCGAAGGGCAGCAATGCATTGTACCTGAATCGAAAGCACATGCACCTGCTAGGAAACGAGCCTAAATATGCATTCAGAAAACACTCGCTCCAGTTAGATAGATACACCTACTGACACTGCCTACATGGCTGTATGTTTGTGCTTCAAGATTCTACAGTCCCAACATGATGCTGAGGTGTCCCGCACCCTTTTGGCCAGTCTGTGACATCCCTGTGATAGAAAGTCACCAACAAGTTGGCCTGGAGCAAATGAGAATGCTTGTAAGCTTGTGTACTTAGTAACTAACAGGTGCGACAGCTGCCTTCTGCTTCCTCAATGTGTGTGCCTACTTTTCAGGTGTCTCCATACCAGCGTGTCAAACAGTGTCTTCATGTCGTTTATGAAGTGATATCTGCTGTTGGTGTTGAGGCAAGGTATTTTTGTATGCAACTGCAGGGCTAGGCCTCTGCAGTCACAAAACAAGCGTAGTCTTGCAGCTCTAGAGTTGTTGTGTATGCTATCCGCCAGCACAATCAATCAAGTTTATACCTCGTTAACTAGACACGTCATAGATGGTGTATTACAAATATTTTGCATCATCACGGTAGGTGACATTGCCCTCTGATACTTGTAGACCAGACCTGTTCCCTGGGTAGATCCACATCATGCCATGTGGGCAAGGGTGTGAGTTGACTTACCTCAGGATACAACCGGCAAGCGCAGGCGTGCGTTTCCGCTAGCGATGCTGAGAACCGGGTAACGTTGGCGGCGTTCAGTTTGACCTTCCCAGATGTAGGCCGGACACCCTAGCTGTACAGCCAGAAGTTTGCTTGACCCCTCTAAAAGTTTAGCAGGATCAGCAGGCAGTTGGCACACATGAGTCTCGATACCTAATCGAAGGCGCAAGGGTTGCGTCTTGTTTTTATGGAATCCATCTTTAATATCGCATCCACGCGTGTCGCTTTGGGGCGAGTCATCGCTCGGGCTCGCCTGGAATCACACTGTATGAGGCTGAGCTTGTGTTGGGCGAACAAATTGCCAAGGTGAAGATTCATGTTTGCAGTAGTTCGTCCACACTGCTCGCTGTCTCACCTGGTCACGTTTGATCCAGGTTGCAGTCAAGACACTGCACACAGGAGGTGCTCCAGAAGAAGCAGAAACAAGCTTCTTGAAGGAGATGCAAATCCTGCAGCATGCTTCTGCCGTCTGCCAAAGAGCTTGCCGCATGCTGGGCTGCTGCAAGCTTGATGGCAATCCATGCATTGTCATGAGCCTCTACCCAAAGTCAGCAGCAACTAGGCTGCAAGAGATCGGAGGTCAGCTGTGAATGCTTTGACACACAAGTGCAGTATGTATTTCTTAAGTCCTCAGGGCTCAGGGTCAGCCGCCCCATCATATGCTGCTCAGATTTGAGCGCTTGCTTGCATACAGGGCCAATGCAGATGCAAGAGCTGAGTAGCATTGCGGCAGAAGTGCTGGAGGGGTTGGCGCAATTCCATGCTGTGCGCATCTGGCATATGGATCTGAAGCCCGCAAACATCCTGCTAGACGAATATGGTCATGCCTACCTGTCTGACTTTGGGATCTCATATGCACTGAGGACGCTGGAGCAATGCACAGTACTGACTAGGGCTACAGGCACTCCCCACTACAAGTGAGCAACACATTATACACTTTGGTATGCTGTCTGAGCTGTTGCTGCTTTGTGATACATTGTGCATGAGGAGATGCAGCAGATTCTATGTACGCCTCTTGTTTCCCAGCTCAGCTGCATGTACTTAGCACAGTTTGCCATCACATTTACCATATCCTGTTCAACATATTGTATAGCCTCTTACCCGCATGTCAAGAGCTTACATCAATTCTCAGCAGCAGTACTCACTCAGCTGTGTCCCTGAAAGCAAAGTAGTGGCAGGACCTTTGTTGCCGTGACACCGAGCTGTGGTGTCGCACCGTACACCATCCATGTTAGACTGTGTTTTATGTGTGCTATTTATTGCTGGAAACGTCGTGGCAGGGCACCAGAACAAGTACACAGTGAGCTTGGTGCAAGAGGTCCTCACAATGATGTGTGGGGTTTTGCTGCCTGCATTCTGCACCTAGCAACCGGGCAACTGCCATATGCTGGCTTGACGATGATACAGATGGGTACAGCCATGAGTAAAGGCTGCACCCCAAACATCCCCGACACTCTCCCAGAATGGCTTCAGCAAATAATGAGAGACTGCTTCAAATTTGATGCTACTGCACGTCCATCGGTTGTGCAGCTGCAGCAGGTAATTGTTGGCATGCAAAATCTCAAATGTTAAGCAGCGGGCCCCTAGCATGCGTAACAGTCCTTCTGCATTGCTGTGACAGCACCTCCGGCACTGTCGTAGCTTTGACACGTTCCACACCTGCATCAGGTGAGTAGCAGCAAGTCAGCTTGTGCTTATTGCCACATCAAGTTCACAGCACAGATTGTACAGGCTATGGTAGCATTGGTTGTAAGCATGCACTTCAAGCATGTTCTCATGCAGACTTGCAAGGGCACAGCAAGTCATGTTTGCAGGGGTTTCAGCGAGCAAGTCATGCGCACAACCAGTCCATACCTCAGCAGACTGTACCTCAGCTAATACTGCAAGCGGCACCCCAGCTAATACTGCAAGCGGGACTCCAGAGTAGTGCACTTCCAGCTCAGCCTCAACATGCACCTCAGCCTCAACTTGCACCTCAACCTGAGCCAACAAATAAAGAAGAGGTATGAACTTGGTCACACATTCATTGCTACTATTACATGTTGTCAGGCTATTTTGTTGTCAAGCACGGAGAAGACACAAGCTCATCTGCTGTTACATCTTGCATATTGCCATTTGCAATTTCACGGTATAAGCAGTTTATACTTAGACATGCATGGCTTTATGTTTGGGACAAGCATATGACTACTGGCAGGATCAACCAGATAGCTGCCTTATAGAGTACAATCAGGTGTGAGTCTGACATATAGAATGACTCCATGAACCACAAAAGTACTCTCAGAAACGCAACCCTGAACGGCATGGCAACACATTTCATGGGTTTAGTGGCGTCCTTGCTGGCACGCAAACCTGCCAGTGCCCACGGTGGCTGTGCATCACCATATCAAAGCCCTTCAACTAGATGTTTCTTGTGCATGCCTACCATGATCAAGTTTACTTCAGCTGTGATTCTCATGCAGTAAATGCAAGTCCACATGAACAGTCCCCTCCCCCACAAGTTTTGTGGCTGAGCAAGCCAGGCGGTTCACAAAGCATGTCTATTTGTTCTCCACATTTTTTCTTCTTTTATGGCCAAAGCTGTCATCTGAACAAAATGTCTGGTACATGTATTAACAAGCATGCATAGCGCATATTGTGCTTTTCCCTGGGCAAGCGAATGCAGTCAGCGACTATGTGAGTTCAGATGAGGCGACCTTGAGCAGATTACTGATTTGAAGTATGTGCAAAATTGCTAGGAGATAAGGAAGAAGGGGAACTTCTTGCTGTGCACGCCCTCTGGAAAGCTATCAATTTGGTAGCGCTTGTTGCTGATTGCAACTGTGGACATGCTGAGATAGATTGTCAAACTGTCTTTCATCATTTTGTTAGAGGCTTGCCTTGCCCAACATGTTTGAGGTGCATTGTAATGGGCTTATCATGGCAGCTAGTCCAGTAATAAGCAGCCATTTTAGGGTTGACACAGCCATTTTAGGGTTGACTGCATCTATCTCGACTCATCAACAGCGTCATTTGTCGTCACAGAATGCTGACTAGTTTATGCTTGTCTCAGTTGCAGCTGCTCCTGACAGGTTGTGCAAAGCCCTCAACAAGATGCTGACGCCTGGCAGCAGCAGAGCTTGGAAATAGCATTTCCGCCCAGGTCTGAGAATTGCACCGGCTTTCAGAGCACATCCATTGGTCCCCGCAGACCTGGACAGGATCAAGCCTCTAGGGCTCCTGAGCCTGCACCTCCAGCAGGTTAGAGTTGCAGATCACCAATCCCAAATGCAGTTGTGATGTTTCTTTTCACCTTTGCATTGTGTGCACTACATTCAGAGGTACATGTGCACTGCCCAGCAGAGACATGCTCAGATTGTTTCTCTGTATGCTGGTAGGTGGCCTGCATCATGGGTTTATACCTGCAACTTCAACATCTGCTGGACTGTTTGCCACCCACCACTTCAAGACTGGCCCATCAGGGCTTGGATGGTACGAGATTGAGTCTCACTTTGTCCCCGCCAGCTCCTTTGGTGACGGACTGGCTGGCTACTGTTTCAGGACAGGAGCTCAAGGAATTGGTTTCTACAAAGAGAGATAGATGCATGAAATGAGGTTGACAGCAGCTTTATCTTGTAATATTATACCAAGTAGTGTGTGTAATGCAGACTTCAAATTCATAAACCGGGGGTAACATGCATGCATATGTACATGTCAGACGTGTCTACGGTAACATGTACACTCCTGCATGTGGTACTACAAGACTGCATCCCATTCCCAGTTTGGGTAGCAAGACCTTCTTGGTGCACCAGTGCATGTGACTGAAACATATATGTTTATATGCGCTTATATAAGCGTCAGTTTCTGGTGCAGTGCTCAGCGTTGAATGTGGCGTATGAGGTTTTCAGTTTTGTGACATGCTGATGGGCATTGGCGCTTGGCTGTTGTAGCTACCATTGCAAACAGCTGGTGATAGGTTTCCTGACATCCGCGTTTATTGCAGTCTGGCCGAAGTTTTGGAAACATAGCAGGATACAGATTTACTATACTTCTTGACCAACAACAGCTGAGATCTCTAGAGTGCAGTGCCAGGGGTTTCACACTGTACAACAAAACAGTGTGGCCTGGCTTTGTGGGTGAATGCTCGTATGGCTTTCTCATGCTGCTGATTGTAACAGGGTACAATGAGCTGATGGGCATCTGATGCGCAGTATTTATGTGGGGTTTTACCTCAAAGTAACAACCTCATACTGCTGCCATGGCGACACTTTTGGGATGTAGACAACTGACACGTGTTTTTACATATGAGGGTTTTTGATGGTGGCAGATCGTATTGCAAGCTTGTCCTGCACTGGCACAAGCCATGACAAGTGCAAGTTGACTTGCAAAATATTTATATGCAAATGGTCAGTAGTCAGTCACGCAAATATATATATATATATATATATATATATATGTCTGACCTTTGAAAACGAAAATGCCTCGGTGGCAACGCATGTGCAGCTTCCCAATAAATGACTCATCTTAAAGCACATGGCCTTATGAAGCGGATGACTAACGAGCAAACGCAGCAGTCGCTTACGGCCAGCTGGAGCCTCTGAGTGAATTGCGACTTCGTGCGACGTCCCAGATGCAAGAGTGTAACGCGGCGCGGCAGAATGTTGTGATTTTACACAGATGCAAGGTAAAAGGCTGAGCACAGCTGCCGCTGCCTACATCAGATAACGGATCTCAAGCTCAACCTCATCATACTACCGGGGCACCATAGGGGTAAAGCGGTCTTGGCAAGACTGTAGTCCAGCATGAGGTGTCATCAACGCGGCCGTAGTCTCGTTACAGATCACATCATGGTCGCAAGCGTATTTGCGTGCTTGCTGGTCTGCGCTTGTCAGGCTAGGACGCTCGACGCTCAGAGCTCCAGCAGCTGCAGCAAGAAGCTGTTCTGGTTTACGGCGATCACAACGAAATCCGATCTCGAGTATTGGCGATACGGTACGTAGGTGCAGCTGTGTTCGCAGTGCTGCACCGAGAAGCAACCACCTGCACACCCACTTCCTCCTATTTCCTGCGTGGCCGACATCGCAACTCGAGCACGCATGTGCTTCAAGACTTGTTACAGTGTTACCATCGTCCGAGACATGTCCATTGTGTTGCAGCCAAGGTGGCCCTTCTGTCTGCGAGAGAACATTCACCGAACCTCGTTCCAGTAATCATCGTTGGTGGTGCTCAAGGCTCAGCCAGCAAGGAATTTATTGACAACCTCGCCTGGTTTCGAGAGCACGGCGGAATCGTGTACCACCACAATCTTACTTTCGCGGCTGATTTACAGGTATGTCCTGGCACACACTCTGCATGATACTTATTGCGCATACAGCGTCTCACAGTCACAGACTATAGATTGGGATTAAACCCCTACACTCTGCTGTGATACTGCAACTCATGTGCAGTGGGTGTCATGCATATACAAGGCTGCATGGCTGAGGCATGTGTGCACTGTGCATATTGACCATGCTGTCCAAAACATCCTCAATGCTACACTGGCAGCTACCAGTTTCAAGGATGTGTAGTTGGCATCAGCTGCAATTGGAACAAAAGCTTCAAAGTTTTGTGATGCATGGCTGTTGTCCTGGTTCTCCATAACATCATGAGATTGGCCTCGTACGTGTTGCTTGCACATGCGTTACTCAGCCTCACAAGTGATCCACAGGATTGGTTCTGCTGTGAATAGGGTAATGGTTTCAGACAAGCACAATATCTGCACAAGCAATAGATTACAAGAGTACAAGCAAAGCAGTCAAGCATAACACTAGCTTGCGGCAGTGTTCTGCGCAGTTTGCTGTAGTATGTGACTGTATCGCTTGATTGTATGTTATGCTGCCTTGGCTGCATGACAGAGCACTGCAGTGCTGCAAGGCACCATCACAGATGTCACCACATATGCTTAATCGCATGACAAGACTGCTCATGGACTGCTGTGTGGCCACCTGTCATCTTGCTCCAGAATGCTGACTGTGCAGCGATATTGCAGAATGTTGTCGACCGAGGTTTGAGAGACCAGAAGTGGTATGAAGCTGTGGATGGCACGTACATGCGCTTGGACATACCCCTCATCATGCCCCACCTTCTGAAACAGCTAGAAGAGAGGAAGCAGGGTGAGCTTTTATTACTAATGGCAGCTTTGCTTATACTGTGATGCCCTTGCAGCAATGACTTGCCAATGTTGCATTGACGTGTGTTGCTGTGACTACCAAAGAGCAGACTTTGATTGCCATAGACCTGGGCAGACATTGCAAGTGCTGTTATGTCGTAGCTGACCAACTGTCTTTGCTGCATGTTACCTATGGCGTCAGCTTAGGCTGCGCTGCTTGCTTGTGTAAGCATTTGCCTGCATGCTGCACTTTTTATCTTTGAGACTTTGACCTTGAGAGCTTGCTGGTGCATTGCTTGGTGCCCCTTGGTGTATACTGTACAACATGCCATATGTACAACATGCCATATGTTCAACATGCCATATGTACAATATGCCATATGTACAACATGCCATATGTACAATATGCCATATCTACAACATGCCATATGTACAATATGCCATATGCACAACATGCCATGTATACACCATGCCATATGTACAACATGCCATATGTACCACATGCCATATGCACAACATGCCATATGTACCACATGCCATATGCACAACATGCCATATGTGCAACATGCCATATGTACAACATGCTCCTGCCGACTGTACAACATGCCATAGCACGTCGACAAATGGTTTATGAAACCCACCACAATCTGGTGCTGCTGCTATATTACAGTGGACGAGATGTAGCCTACTGGATGAGTCTACAGGCTTGACTGAGCAGATCAAGCAAGAGGCCCCGTCTGTACTCAGATGCAAATGCCATACAGACATGCCATATTATGTGCTGTCTGTCTGCAGGTCTGTCTGAGCATATAAATCAGGAGCTGGCTTTGTACACAGATGCTGATGTCATGTTCTACCATGAAGTGAATCCATGCAATCTGGAAAAGCCAGAAGTGATGGCTATTGGGCCAGAAATGGACCGAAAGGCCGCCAGCTGGTCTGAACTCAACAAGAATTCCGGAGTCTTGCTGATCAACTTGAAGGGTTTGGCAACAGTACTACCAAGCATGGTCAAATTTGTAAATTCAAAGAATTGGGATTTCGCAGTGATGGATCAGAGTCTGATCAACGAGTTCTTTCCAGATCATGATCCGAAGCACCGGGATCTGAGCCCCCTGCCAGAGCCCTACAACTGGAAGGGCTATTGGGGGTGCAGCCCTAACATCATCATTACTCACTGGCATGGGCCCAAACCTGAGAGATGCCTCAACTGTTACATTGACCACATGGAGAAAAGCAAGGTTGACAAGAATGCATACATCAAGGGCTGTAAATGTAATGATGGATACAACGAGCTGTGGCGTAGAGCTGTCGAAGCGGATGGCGGCGGACTCTACCTAAAGCTTATCTCTGATCAGAACAAGTATGCTATTGCTGCAGGTGATGCAGCGAAAATTGGTGCGTACTGATTGTTGATGTCGACTGTCACACCTTGAACCATGCGAACTGCGTAGCACTAGAGACTCACTGCATGTACAAAACCAAAATGAATGCCGTGGCAGCTTAGGACAAGTCGAATGCATGTCCACTGGTATAAAGTGTATGCTCAAATATTGAGGAGCCATCCTAATTGTGCCTACCCAGTCCTATGAGACATATACTGAGTGATCCCTCAAACCCCCTTCCCCCCCTTTTAAGTAAGTAGGTTAGTTTGTACAGCAATCTTGTTCCTATTTCGGTCTGACATTCAGCAGGCCCAGTGTTTATGAACAACGACCCTGTGAGAACGCCCTCTTTCTGTTTCTGACGAGCCTTAGTACTTTGGGCTGTCAGCAAAAAGTCTGGGTAATATTATTTGGCGCCTACAGCTCTGTGTTCAGTCCCGGTCAGCTTCAGAAGGGGTACCAGTGCTGGTATCCCTGCTGAAGCTACAGAGTCCTACATGAATTGCAGTGAGTCGTTGTCCACAGTCAAACAACCGGACAGTCTGTGTCTTACCGATTAACTTATGTGTCAACAGACGTATGTCAACTTGCAATCTTGGCGTTGGAATGTTGAATCGTGGCAATTGCACCTCGCAGCGTTGTACTGGGTCTTCAGGCTGCATTTGCTTTTGCTTGACTGCTGCTACATACATCCTGCGCTGTTGCGGCTGCTGCGCCTATTGCTTACCAGCCAGACTGTGTTGCCCCATACACTTGCCTATGATGGCTAGCAAGCTTGTGTAAGAAAAGATTCAAAAAGTTTACGCATGTCAGCAATCATGACGGGAGCCTCATAAGCCGGCAGCCCAGAGCTATGGCCGTAAGCCATAACAAACTTATGTAGAAAGTATTCTGACGGCGTTACATTTATGGATTACACTTATGCAAATCAACACTTTCAGCATGCTGCGGCCATATAATCTGAATAGACTTCGCTGCTCAGTTCACAAACAGGCTTGGCATTTCGGGAAGACACAACACAAGGCTGGCAAGGGCATCCAGGTCTTGGGAATAGGCACGAAGTTAAGCTCGCAATCAAATCTGATGCTAGGCTATGTGATGGGGCTCCATTGTATGTGTAAGCATATACACAGAAAGCCTGTAAACGCATACTACACACAGCAGGCAGTGGCTGTTAAAAGACTACCTGCAAGGTCCTTCAGCACAGCACAGCACAGGACAGCACAGGACAGCACAGCACAGCACAAATAAAACACCCGACAATCAATGACCAACCGGCTGAGCAAAGCATGCACAAACACCCGATGATCAATGACCAACCAGCTGAGCAAAGCATGAACAAACAACCAATGATCAATGACCAACAGGCTGAGCTTTGACTTGCTTGTTGCTGGACAGTCTCTTGATGATCCAGTCAGTCAGGCGCCGCTGCAAGCCCTGAGTAGGAACCAACATGGACCTGCCCCCATTGACGCCATACTTGGTGCGCTGCACCGCCTCTACAAGCTCTGCCA
>JAABUK010010139.1_pt1 | contig 12661 bp, 17 predicted proteins | sample 5559141 | NCBI WGS metagenome assembly JAABUK01 (sample SAMN10711869, study PRJNA513367) | rock metagenome | isolation source: Antarctica rocks | place: Antarctica: Victoria Land, Pudding Butte nord | collected 2016-01-03
ACTTCGAAGTGGCTGCAGGTATGCGCATGCTTTTTGGTGTGCAAAGAGAGTTTGGAAATTCATCTCCCCATCACTTCAGTAGTCAGTTGTTGACCTTCTGCTGCAGCACGCACAGCCAGGTCAAGGAGGAAATGAGACATCTCCTATGGAGTATGTATGGCGAGCAGAGCCTATCAAGGTCCATGGAGCTGTGGTAGCTTCCTATGGAAGTGAGATCTTCAGTAGCTGCTGCTGGTATCACGCTGAGTCTGCTGCACTTTGTCTATCTGATTATGCTTGCTCTGTACAGGTGAGAACCCTGCACTAGGTTGTCCTGTGGAATATATTAACCTCAAGGGCAGTTCACGAGAACACCCGGTGGTTTGCAAATACACTGGCAACAAGTACTACTCAGATGATTGGAGAGGGTCACATTGAATGACAGACTGATGATGATGCCAAAGGGTATCAGGTTCGCTGTGGCTGTGGCTGGATCAGGCCTATTGTCACTGCTGCACCTCAAATGCACCCACATCATTATTGTCTCTCATTCAGAGAGTTTCATGCTGTTCCACCCCAAAGCTGGTTTTTTAGACATCAGGCAGCATTTCCCTCCCTGCAATGTTGAGATAAGATCAGAGTCGCATTCTTGCGGTGTCCCCTTGCAAATTCGGTCCTGGAACATTTTTGCAATTAACGCAGCAAGCAAGATGGCAGTCAGATCTGTTGGCCCTGATAGTGCTCATGGTATGACTAATATAACAGTAAGCATCCTTTTTGCATGTCCTGAGCTGCATACCTCTAGAGATGACCACATGCTGTACAGATGCAACCACTTCGTGGCAGCATGCACATACAGACTTCTGACGGAACGGAACGCATGTGGTAGTACCAGCAGCTGTTGACTTTGTGTAGTGAAATGATGAGCAGTGTCCACCAATTTGTTGCATGCAACATATTCGTTTTCATCACAGTAATCATGACTTCAGCTGCTACAAACATGAAGAACTGTCCTGCCTTGAGCACACACGGCCTCAGGCAGCACAGCATGGCAGCCAGCCACATGCACTGCATGCCTTCTGTATAGTGTAGCTGATCCCACGACATTTGGCATCGGGATCCTTCATTCCTTTGGGGTTTGACTGCACTGTCCAACATAGTCAAACGTAGTGCTCGATAGCGCACTGCACAGGCGTAGCTCACTCTGCATGATTTGCATCTGTCCGGATCTCCGAAGAGAGTTCTTCGAGCAGCAAGCTTTGACAGGTTTTGGAGAAGTAGAAACGTCAGATGGCTCAGACTGAGGTGGAGGTGAGGAACGAATCGAAAGATCCTCGCTTAGGTACTGTGCCGATTCTGACGTGCATTCGTGCCTGCAGGATTCGAACATGTTGATGCAACAAGTGCAGGCAGATCTTGATCGTCTGGCCGACACGGACTCACCAGCAACTTGCAAGTTACGCGTTTCGATGAAGCAGCTTATGGAAGCTTATGACTACAAGTGCAAACAAGCCAACAGATTTGACAAGGTATGCGTCGTGGCGCTTGCTGGCAATTCCAGATTGCGCACAAGCAAGCTGCTTCCTTGGTACAATAAATCAGCAGTGGACAGGACAGTCTTCTGATGCAGGAGGCACAAGACGCAATGAGTATGATGCTGAGTTTCAACAACATTGGCAGTAGATCAAACTGGCCTGCTTCCTACCACGGTGTCTCCAGTACCAACCACAACCTGACAGTCGAAAATCATCACTTGAGGCACATGCTGACTGTGACAAAATCAGGCAAATTCTATCAGGTATGTACTGCCGCACTTTCAGGTGTGAGAAGAATGCTATACCATGGCCATGTAGACTATGGCAGGGGCTGTGGCATTTTCCAGGCACTTTGGCATTTGAAAACCTCAACAACTTCAGTCAATTATCTGTTCAGTTGCATTATAGCTGATTCAACCACTGTGACACATTGCACATGCGTGCTGCAGGAGGTCATGCGGCACATTGTGGCAAATGAAGACAGAATCTTCTTCACCTCAAATGAGCATTTGAGCACCATGTGCAATCATCTGCTGCGGGAGAAAAAGAAACGAAAGGAGCACATTGACAGAATTGAAGCTGAGCTGCAGGCCAAAGGCCCTGCAACAGAACGAGTTCTGGCTCTTCAAGTTGAGTTAGATTTTATGCAGAATCAGGCTACTCTGCAGTCTGTCATTGATGCAAAGCTGCAAGAAAGATTTGATGAGCAAGAACTGCACTCTCACAACATGCTAGTAAAGCTGAACTTCTTTCAGCAGACCAATGCACAGCTGGAGCACTCACTGATGACAATGCAGCAGCAGCTTAAGCGTCTGGATCAACAGCAGCAACCCATCAAACTGGTATGCCTCTGTTACTTGTGCGTGTACTTCAGACTTGGCTTTGTGCAACACACTCTGTCTCATGACGAGTTCTCTGTCCTTTTAGGGTGACTAACAGCGCCTGCCTGAAATTAATTTGTCACAAGTCACATCATTGGTGCACATCCTAAGCTGCAGATGAATGCCTGCAGAGAAGCTCTTTAGATGGCTGCCTTGCACTCAATGACGCACAGCCAGTTCCTTACAAACCTGCAGCGTTTGGCTTAGCAGCAACAAATCCTGCACAGTCACCAATGAGACCGTCAGGCCCAGGTAGACCACTGCACAGCGACTCCAAGCAGCAGAGCTCCTTGTGCTCACCAGGCCCAGCTTCAGCAGTGAGGCGTGATAGCAATGAGCTTCGACCTTCCCATGTTTCAGTGCTGCGCCCTGTGGGGGTACCACCATCATCTTCACGATTGGCAGTGGCCCAGTCTGTGGGAAATCAGGTATGTTCTGGCTGAGTGCCTAGCTCCCAGCCCCCCCCCCCCTCCCTAACTGTGCAGTCTGTCTGTATTAAACGCTGCAATTGAGTGCTCTGTCATAACAGCGCTTGCGCTTGAGTAAGCACTAGAACTGCCTGGCCTGTGCATTGTACAGACAGTCTTGCATTGTGTCATATGGCTGATGTAGTCCTGAGCACCTTGCCTCTTGCACTCAAGTGTGTGCAAAAAAATGCAAAAAATCACGTACTGTGTTTGAGCCGCCATCGACACATTGTGAGCGATAGTGCTTTACGTTGTTGCAGAGGACAGCTACAGCAACAGCCAAAGGGGGCTCAGCTACAGAAGTCGCCAGCTGCGCCTGATCAGCAGCTACTGCCTTGTTCAGCTCAGTCATTCTTAGGAGGATTGTCACAGACATCAATCAGCCCTGCTCCTGTCTCTCAGCATGCCATTGCTGCAGCACAGCATGCAATGGAAGATGGAATGCTGAAGGTGTCTCAGGCATGCCTGCTGAGATTCCTCAACAGGCCGTCAACCCTGTTTCTGTATGTCATGAAGAAGCTTGGCATACAAGCGCAGCAGAGCCTGACAAGTCATCAAATGGTGGCTTTACTGGAGTGCTTGCAGCTCCAGACTGCAAACCTGACTCCAGCACATCACAGCACACAAGCAAGACTGAAGGCAGTAAGCAGAGCTTTGACATGCTTGATGATCCTGTTGAAGATAGTGAGCAGAGCTTTGACATGCTTGATGATGGTTTCATTGATGGTCCTGCAGCACACATCTCTGGGCCTGACCAGAAAGCAGCACAGCCTGTCAGCATAAGAGACTCTGATGAGCTGCTGTTTGACACAACTGTGAGTTTGTGTCTTCTGCTGAGGACCTGGCAGCAGCTGCCACAGGATCAGCAGACACCGACTTCAGCACAGATGTTGGCCCACTTGGAGTCGCAGCATCATTGGCTGATGTTTCTGCTGACTCTGGCTGGGAACGAGATGCTGCTGCAGATGCCAGAAGTACAGTGCATCAGTCAGCAGTGGGCTCCCCTGCTGATGATGATCTCTCTTTCATGCAACCTGCCACTGTGAAGCGCATAGGCTTCTTAGATGCAGTCAAGAAGAACCTTCCTCAGGCTGAGACTACTGACAGACTACCACCAATCATAGTGCAAATGTAGGCCGCTCTCAAGCAAGCGGCCCCTATGCTGGCAGCTCCAGTGCAGGCAGTCGAGCTGCACAGCATGCTGGCCCTTCTGCTGTCAAGCAGCCATCAGCTGACACAAGGGTTGGACAAAGTCCTGACAGGAATCAAAACTCTGCACAGACAGGCGGGTGGCAGACTGTGAGCAGCAGACGCAGGCATAATAGCAGCCAACGCACTGCAGATGCCACTGCAACAGGCAATGCCAATCAGCCTGTGCCAAGCATCAAGAACAAAAGGACACTGGTTCAAAGGACTAGCAGAAGTTGGCAATGCAGAAGAGGAGGAAAGCAAGTCAGTACTGTTTGCAAGATGAAATGAGCATCAGCGAATACTCAGTGCCGTGCTCCTAGTCTGCTCACGATTAGATCTGACAGCATTGACTTTTGCAAGCTTGCCTATTGCAGTATAGTACATTCCCCCTGTGTGCTGCCTGCATGCATTCAGCCTGAGCTGTGGCTGGCACACTTCTGGCCGAGCTCATATGTACGTACGGTAACATCCCAAAGTGCGTCCCATCTGCGAGTTTGTGAAGACTTTCTCATCTGCAGCTTACTGCCAATTTGGACTGCAATTCAAAATGCATGATGAGTAATGAGGAAGAGCATTGCAGCAGGCTCTGCAACTGTGTTGCGGCGTTGACCGTTTCCAACTCGAGACATCGCGCAGGCAAGCGAGCACGTATCTCCTTATGACAAGCTGCCTACTTGGTGCCGGTTTTGCGCCGCATATTGTCGGCAAACCGGCGAAGTCTCAAACGCCGCAGACTTGCTCAACCTGGTCACTTAATTACGACCTACAGCGGTGTGCCGCGAGCGTTTCGGCCAATCGCGGCAACGTCTTGAGTACACACAGAACCTCACACAAAATTCCTAGGTAAGTTGCTTGCCTGTTTAAACACCTGTATCAAGCCATCGATATATCAAGTGCACAGGCTGCAGCGGTCAACTTTGAGCACTGCTTCTCGGTGCAGGGGCTCAAGCATCCCCTGTTGTGCCACAATGACAGTTGGGGCTTCAGGTGGGCTCTTGCAGAACCTGAAACTGTTTGTAGCTTTGCACTAAAAGACTTGCAGTCAAACAGTTTGCTGAAGTCAGGTGTTGCCCGACTTCACATTCAGTGCATGTGCTTCAGGGGCTGCCAGCAAAGGGAAAGCCCTGATTTCAGTGTCCGACAAACAGGGTCTTGAGAAGCTTGCCAAGGTAACATACAGAGGCAGACACATCATATGGTCCATCCCTGTTTTGCTACTTGCAACTTTGCGACTGAAATTGTCACAGGTGTTGTGTGTCCTATATTGTCACTGCTGCTTGCAGGGTCTCTCTGATCAGGGGTATGAGCTGGTATCTACTGGCGGCAGTGCAGCTGCTCTTGAGAAGGCCTCGTTGCCAGTACAGCGAGTAGAACAGCTGACAGGCTTCCCAGAAATGCTGGACGGTACATCCTTTATCTCGTACTCAACACTCTTCCCAATGCCTCTCTGCTGCCCACACCATGTAGCCATAACCAGTACAGTAGCCACAACAATACACCATGCAATTTGTGTTTCTGCCATCGTGCTTTCTGGTGCTTTCTGATGCAGCTGAATTGCAAATAGCACTGTAGGTCGTGTGAAGACATTGCATCCTGGCGTGCATGGCGGCATTCTTGCCAAACGCAACGAGGAGAAGCACATGGCAGCAATTAGCGACCACAAGATTTCCCCAATTGACATTGTTGTGGTGAACTTATATCCCTTCCGCCAGACGGTCACTGCTGAGCAAGCACCCTCCTATGAAACCGCTGTGGAGAACATAGACATTGGTAAGTTTGCACTGCACAATGCATTCTAGAAGGAATATTTTATACATCATTTCCCTGCAGCTAGCTTGACCCATGTGAAGTCTTCCACCCAGGGGTCCTAAACAAGGGATGCACATGGTATATGTCTCTGCTGCAAGCACAATCTGTCCTGACATCATATAAACTGAACAGTTCACTCACTAACACATCACAGAATGGCTCAGCCTGAGACAGCATGCTGCAGGTGGGCCAGCCATGATCAGAGCGGCAGCCAAGAACCACAGTCACGTAGCTGTTGTGGTGGACCCAAATGATTATGATGAGCTGCTGCAGCACCTCTCAGGCAGCAGCAATGCTCAGGAAGCTCTGCAGTACAGGAAGCAATTGGCCTGGAAAGCCTTCCAGCATTGTGCCACCTATGATTCCACAGTTGCAGAATGGCTGTGGTCTCAAATAGGTAAGCCTTGCATTATCATCCTGTGCACACAAGGGAGGAAGTTTGCACATTTGGGCTTGCCAGTGGCTTGCTAGTGGTCTCAAGACCATGTGCAATCTGCACTGCACATGCTGTGCATACACACCATTCCACAGCATTCCCATCCAGCAGCCACCTGTTCAACCTCCAATCTAAACCAAGCTTGCCCAAACGCACCACAGCTTCAAGCTGTCGACAACAATGCCCCCCTCAAAGATCTGCTGACATTAGTGTTTCAGGAGTGAAGATGAGTGATGGTGTGCAGGTGGGTCAGAGGCTGCACCAGAGCTGAGCCGGCCCATGCGGCAGGTGTCAGGCCTGCGGTATGGGGAGAACCCACACCAGCCCGCTGCCTTCTACTCAGACCTCTCCCTGGCCGAACACGGCAAGGGCGGCATTGCCACTGCACTGTTGCACCATGGCAAAGAGGTCAGCTCATGTCATTTTGCACAGTTGTTTGCTGGAGACATGGATGCTGTTGCAGCTGCAAGCCAAATGCAAGTTCCTTGGTGCATGCGTTGCGTCATGCATTGGGGCATGCCATATCATTCCCTGCCAGTTTTGTTCGTGGTGGCTGCAATCATGGAGCCAATGTGACTGATTTGGTTCCGAATGTGTAGTCTGTGTTGCTGCTTGGAGATGTTGTCAAGGGTGGTCCTGCTCAAGCTGTCATGTGGGTGCTGCAGATGTCCTACAACAACTACCTGGATGGGGATGCAGCATATACAGCAGTGTGCGACTTCCCAGAACCTAGCTGCGTTATTGTCAAGCACACCAACCCTTGTGGGGCAGCCAGCAGGGGGGACCTGAAGGAGGCATACCCCCTGGCTGTCAGGGCAGACCCCACCAGCGCCTTCGGTGGCATTGTTGCCTTCAACAGGTAAAATTACTTCACAAAGCTGTATGTCAAAACTTCTTGCCGTGTCCTAGCATATAGAGGTGATCCTTGCCGCTGACCATTGCATGACGTTTCACCTCGTGCACACATAGAAAGGGACAACCCATTGTGCACAGTTGAGAGCATCTGCCATCAGATAGAGGCAAGCAAGTGCCAAAATAACTTCATTCATCATTGCTTTGCGCTTCTGTCTGCTTAAGTGAGCCTGCATGTTTCTAGCTGGCCATGCATGTTTTGTGACACTCCCAGCAAGCTGAACTCTGGCTTGAGCTAGTGCTATGGTTACAGGCCAGTAGATGAGGAGTTAGCAGCGCTGTTGAGGGAGTTCAGAAGCCCTGCTGATGGTGAGACCCGCATGTTCTACGAAGTAGTCATTGCCCCTGGCTACACGCCTGAGGGCCTGCAGAAGCTGAAAGGCAAGTCCAAGACCCTGAGGATTCTAGAAGCAAAACCCAGAGCGCCAGAGGGGCAATCCCTGCGCCAGATAGCAGGTAAAAGCCAGTCCCTTGCAGCATCTAGGCAGATTTTTGGACTGCACTGCGCCAGCTATAGTCTTGTGTGAACTGTGCTGAAGTCTGTTTTCACATCCTCAGCTGCGCACTGTTGGCCATGAGCGTTTGTCTTTCATACAACAGTTGTGCTAGACAACTGCTCGGCCAGTCCCATGAGCCCCCAGTGCTGTCTGAGTGTTGTGTAATGTCAGTGTTGGCCAGCACACATCAGACGCATACATGTGTATGTTCTTTGGATACAAAGCCTTCTCTGTTCTGTTCTTGCCCAGCCCATCTGAGACTGAGCTAGCACAAGACCAAAGATCAAAGCTTTGCGGTCATTGTTGGTGTCGTGCAACCTTGCTCATGAAGTGATTCCCTTCCCAGATTCTTAAAGTGCTAAGCCATCTGCCTTTTAGGTGGCTGGCTATGGCAGCAGGCAGACAACTTGGGGCCAGATGGCATTACCTTCACACCTGTGTCTGAGACACAGCCCACAGAGCAACAGCTGGCTGACCTTGCCTTTGCCTGGCGATGTGTGAAGCACGTCAAGAGCAATGCCATCACAGTTGCCAAGGAGCAGCGGCTGCTAGGTATGGGCAGTGGACAGCCCAACAGGGTCAAGAGTGTCCAGATAGCTCTTGAGAAAGCCTCCCAGGATGTGGAGGTATGCTACACACATGCCTTGGGTGCAACTGAGCAGCTTGCTGCTGAACATGCAGGTGCATGTCTGCTTCATGATGAGTGCAAGCTAGATGCACAGTCACCTGAGGGCCATGCATAGATTGGGTCATGAGATTGATTTGGCAGTCTGCTTGTGTAAGCTATCACTCTGCATCATGTATGTGTTCTAAGACATGTGAGCGTGCAAGGGACATGTCAATGCTAACTGCATGGGCATGACCTGACATTTCCTGCTGTGGCTGAACAGGGCTCTGTGATGGCCAGCGATGCCTTTTTCCCATTTGCCTGGAATGACTCAGTAGAGATGGCTTGCAAGGCTGGGGTAAAAGCTATTGCACATCCTGGAGGAAGCATGCGTGACCAGGATGCTGTCGACTGTTGCAACAAATATGGGGTGGCACTGGTCACTACTGGTGTGCGTCACTTCAGACATTGAAAGCACTAGCAAGCAAGACCTGCTTTGATATCATGTTATATATGGCAGGTGCCATACTCTGGGGGTGCACGGTTGCAGTCTGATGAACTTCATGTTCAGCTCCAGAATGGAGTTATTGACACCAGTGAATTTAATCAATGCTGTTGTACAAGAGACAGCTCTGGGCCCCAAAAGGGCCAAACTTCGTGGTCAAAACTTATATTTGTGATGTGGTACAGTCCATAGCATGCACATTACAACGTTCCACATGGCACGAATGCGACACGTGGCATGCGCTCTGATACCAAGAACTGCCTGTGCCATACGTAAGTAATGTATGTGGCTCACATATGTATAAATGTGAAGAGCGTGATAGCTCGAGCAACCCGTTCGGGGCCTTGTCGATTGTTGACTGAGTGTGTTTTGTGGCGCAGCCTTGACCATGCTGTGGTCTCTGGCTCATACAGGCAGTATTCTTTGGCAAACCACAAGATCAGTGCTGGTTCAGCACACGCTGCAAACACGTGACATGAGTGAGTAAGCATGGATCTTGCCAGCACAGAGTGGCTGCGCAACTTGACTATAGTGGTTTTGTATGTGGGCACGCAGTACTGCAACAGTCATACAGCAGACACCCACTGTGAGGTATTTTGTTGAGAGCAGAAACAGCGTTGAGCGGGCGGTACATGGTGACAAGCAGTCACCGGATGATGTGCTCTGCACGGCCGACCCGTAAGGCTGTGGACCAACCTGACACTCAGCACCTCTGCCTCTGCTTGCAGGCTGTTGCAGCTTGCCTCTTCAAGCCTGCTATGCTGCATGCATAGACCATATGGTCTCACTTCTGGTGTAACAGCAGCACGCCAGGCTCCAGCAGTTATTCAAACCAAACGTAGCCGCCCAGCCATGCCAGAATTGTGACCACTTATAAGCCAACTTAAGCCAGAGAGCAAGGGAATGAGTGTAAGAATGCGATGCTATGTTGTATTTCAACACATTAAATTAATGTTGTTGTCATTGTAATTCACTATATACTGTAATTTACATCTCCAGATCTGGTTTTTTTTAGCACACTCATGGACAGTGTAACATTTATGTTGCAACACTAACAAGTCACAAGCTGTGAAGATACCACCACCACCAGATAGGGTCTCAGTCAACATACAGCTGTCAGTGGAGTAAAAGTACGGCATGAGAACGCACAAGTCAATGTCAACAGTCAGATCAGTAAAGCCAGCAGTAAGTGACGGCGGCAAAGCCTGTCATGAACCTGCACTGGCTAGTGGGTACACCCAAGCTCAGCTGCAACATCAAGAGTGCAAAGCAACAGCTGATAAACAAAAAGCATCAGCCAACAGTAATTATACTGATTGTCATGTGTTTTTGGCTGTAAATCATTCTTGCATGCTGTTGGGTTGTTTACTACAACAAGTCAGGCTGCTGTGTTTGTGACCTGGACAAAACGCAATCAAACAGAGGCTTCATGAAACTGACATATCCATTCACTACCTCAAAAACGTACAATGAACAAGAACATGTAATAATCACTGGGGGTTTGGCTTGGGAGTGTCGGTGCTTATAATTGTGATTTGCACTAACATGCATGTCACAGTGTGTATCTCTGAAACAATTCATCTCAAGCGCGCTTCTCCAGTTTCAGCTCAGCTATGATTTTGTCTTTGCGGGCCAGTTCAGTGAGCAATCTGTTCTTTTCAGCTATCAGATACCTATCTTCAGCTTCACTCAGATACCTATCAAAAGCTTGTTGCACTAAACGGTGTGATCTTGAGTTCATGGCTGCTAAAGCTTGCATCACATCCGTCTGTGATAATGAGCTTCTTCCTGGAAACAAAGCCTGACACATGAACTCTATAACCTTGACAGTCGAATCATTGATATATATGGGGTTCATTTCTAGTCGCTGCTGCTCTGACATTTTGACATCAAAGCCTTCTCCCCCTTGTAGAGCGGTGACTTGGACAAACACCCATTTATCAATATTGGTCAGGGCCCCGATTGCTGTACCCTGATTGTGCCTGGCTGCGATTGCCAGCTCTGATAGCATCTGCCAAACTGCTGCTTTTTCCATCAGACTTCTCTTGACCTCTACAACCAGTAGAATCTGATCTCTTCCTGTGCTTCCCTGTTGTTTTATCACAAATTCTACCTTTCCGCCCCAACTCAAATGTCTTAGCTCCTCTTCGACAGGCAGAGATAGACCCTGTGGCTGAGCATCGACGTCATGATCGAGAGCTTCCTCGACAGTGGTCGCTTCCAGCACCAGTCCTTTGGACATCTTGCCGAAAGTCTTCAGAACCTCATATACTGTGAGGCACATTGCTGCTTCTGTACTGGGAGACACAAAGTCGTTCGCTTCGGAGACTCTCGGATAAAAGTCGCCGGCAATCGCCAAAGCAGTGTTTGTGTCCAAGTGGAAGCTGCTGTGAAACGCCGGGCAGTATGTCCCACGCAAGATTGCACTCTCTGGTAAGCTCTTGCAGCTGCCAAATCGAGCTATCCACGCTTCTTTTGACACATTGGATGGACTCTGCCCTACTTTTGTTGAGTAGTAGGCTTTGTCGAGGCACGTTGGATATTTTGGTTGAGCGTCCAGCAGACCTCGCTGTGAAGTGTACCCAAAGGCGAAAGGTGCTTTATGCACCTCGGCGCGCAGTGGCGCCAACAACGAGCGGAAATGACGTAGCATCTCCCTCCTGGAGATATCGTTAAGCGTTTCTGTGACCGGTATTTATCTACTAAGGCTAAACAGTTAAGCAAGGCTAAGCTGACGAATCGCTCTGTCACCTTCCAGAGGCTCCGAGACCAAATGTATAAAGGGGTACTAGGGTTTTGCAGGGTTTCATTCCATGCTTCTGCTGTGTGGCAGTGTACGTGCAAGTGTCTCACTCGAACCACGCGAGAATGGCAAACCGGTTGTTGGCAGATCCAGAAGCGGACGGTTGGGAGCGAGCAGACTTTCCAATAGTATGCGAAACCTGTCTGGGGCCGAATCCGTATGTGCGGATGCAGAGAGTGAGCTTTTCTCTGGCTGCAATTGGTAGTGACGCAAGCTTCGGCACAGATGTATTTGCAGATCCTTTTATGTTGTGAGTATGACGATTGCATACTGCGCAGATGGAATACGGTGGCGAATGCCATATCTCTGGGCGACCCTACACTGTCTTTCGTTGGCGTCCTGGCAATGATGCCAGGTATGTCTACGAGGTTGGACATAAGCCAACTCTGCTGACTCAACTGGTAACCGCATGCCCAGATTTTCTCTTCTCACCCTGCAGGTACAAGAAAACGATCATATGTCAAGAGGTAGCGAAAGCTAAAAACGTTTGCCAGGTAAGCAATCAGCACAATGCTGGGCCTGGGACAGCTCATGCTGCTGCACATACAGATAGGAACCGATAGGGACACGCCATTGCATTTGCAGGTTTGTTTGTTGGATCTGGACTACAACTTGCCAGTCCAAGTCAGAGACAGCGCAACTGGCAAGGAGGTTGAGGACTTGCCAGAGTCAGACGTGAACAAAGAGTATGTTCTGCAAAGGCTATCAGAGGATGGCGACTTGGACTCTTCTTTCAACAAACAGCGAGCAAATGACACTATACTCAAGCTTCAGAGAACAACACCTTACTACAAGGTCTGTAGTTGCAGCCAACCAAATATGTGGCTATGTAGTGCACTCCTCTAGGCCACTGCTGTCATTGCACAAACATGAGGGCACACATGAGCACTGAAGCATGATGAATTGCTGTGCAGAGGAACAGAGCGCCCATCTGCAGTTTCTTTGTCAAAGGCGAGTGCAAACGTGGTGCTGAGTGTCCATATCGACATGAGATGCCAAGCACTGGCGAGCTTGCTGAGCAGAACATCAAGGACAGGTG
>JAABUK010010140.1_pt1 | contig 12660 bp, 18 predicted proteins | sample 5559141 | NCBI WGS metagenome assembly JAABUK01 (sample SAMN10711869, study PRJNA513367) | rock metagenome | isolation source: Antarctica rocks | place: Antarctica: Victoria Land, Pudding Butte nord | collected 2016-01-03
TGCCTGTAATGATGGGAAATGTAGTACATGCAAGGTGCACAACACATGTGAAATGAGGCATACCTGCAGAGAGAGTCCCTGGGTGCAGGGATGGGGAACAACTGTCACATGGTTCATGGCATCTGCCGAGCATCATCTGCATCACTACTGTCTGGACATCCATGTACAACTGCATCAAGGACATGATTAGGTAGGTAGGCATGCAGGCTGGCTATGTAAAGCAGCAGTGCTAGTGCTGCGGCAGTGGCATCACACTTCATGGCAGTAACTGACTGTAACAGGGTGAAGCTCTGATACCATACACAGATCTCACATACAAAAGCCGACCACAGCGCAACATACTCAGAAGTCGCTGGTCTGCTGTCTCGGTGATAGACACAGCCATTGAAGTTGGCAAGTCTGTGGAAGCAAAAATGTCATCATCACTGCTGTCACTTCCGATTTCACTTGTGCCTGCAGTTTTGTGCTATGTCTTGCAGGAGGACCAACATGATATGGGCTTGTCAAAGGCTCGCTGACCTCCAAACAAGTCAATTTCAGCAAGTAGCTCTGCTTGCTGACCCCAAAGGAACCTCCAGATCTGCAACACTCATCATCTGGTGTAGCTTCTGGCTTAACGCAGCAGCAACATGCAGTTTGAAGCAGAATCGGCTGTAAAATTACTGACTGCCCACCTGTAAACGATACCCATGTGTGGAGGTGTATGACAGCAAGTGGTGTCCTTCTGCTGTGAATCCCAGCAAAATGCAGCCTGCGGCACAGAATTGCCGGCATTAGATGGAAAGTAAATTTCATTCCGCAAGTCAGGATGCGGACTAGCCTTGCCTAGGAGACGATTTTGATTGTCTACTACAGTTTCCACAGGAAACTGAAGGCGAGCCGGAATCTGCATGCTCACAACCCGTCGTCAGCTCTCATGGCACGAACAGCAGCCTATTTTCGCTGCCATCTGCTTTACCCTGGTGAAAAGATTTCGGTGCTTCTCTCCTAGCTGTAGAGAATGCAGCCTGTGTACGACATTACAGCTCTTGGCATTCCGCATTCGAAACGGGTATCACATCTGAGGCAGCTGAGAAATGAGATTCTATGATGCATGCGCATCAATGAAGCAATCTGGTCGAGGCTCGTGATCAATTGATGCAAGCTGCATGAATTCGAAACAAGCTTGTTGAGTCCAACTGTGAGAACGTGCGTAAACGGGCCATGATCAAGCAGTCAAAGTCAGCAGTGCGAAGAAATACTCTGAAAACATCGCCTGGCCTTGTCTCAAAGGATAGAAGCAGCAGTCCATGTGCCGGCGTGTCGTGTCGTCCAATTCTTGCAAAGCCTGAGAAGAAACATATGTTCTTCCATCTCAACCTGAACAAGGACATCGAAATAGAGCCCAGGTTCTTTGGCCCTCGGCTTCAAGAGATACTCAAACAGAAAGTCACATCAGAGGTGAAGATTGCCAACATGCTCTCTTGCTGCAGAGACAGAATTACTGTGGTCTGACTGCTTGCCCACAGGTTGTGGCTTGCTTTGTTTGAGCAGTACTTCTTGTATCCAGGTAGAAGGCACATGCAGTGGCTTATATGGCTTCATGCTTATGGTCACTGACATAGGCAGCATTGGCAAAGGCAAAATCAGAGAAGGCACAGGAAGTGCAGTTTTTCATGTGCAGTATACCTGCCTGGTGTTCAGACCTTTCAAAGGCGAAGTATTGGACGCTGTAGTTTCATCAGTCAACAAGGTAGAACAGACTGCGTCTGTTACATTATGCGACATCTCGCTGGTAGGCACAGGTCATGCAGAGGCTCTCTTTGCCCTGCAGATGGGGTTCTTCGCAGACGCAGGCCCTCTGCAGATCTTTGTGTCTCAACATCTGATACCCTCGCATTACAGAGTGGAAATCACAGATGATGCAGCATTTGAGTCAGAAGAGAATGCACCACCAATTAAAGCAGGAGCCTCTGTAAGAGTCCGCCTCATGGGTCTCAAGGCTGAAGCAAATCAACTGGTGAGCCATCAGCATTGCTTACAGCCATGCCAGGAGGACCATGCCTTTGGTTGCAATAAAATGTGCATATTTTACAGTATTTGCTGACGCATGCAGCGCTTCTGTTGGATTGCAAAGCCTGGTTGACATGTTTGTACCTGTGTTTTGGTGGCAATTGTACCTGTGTTTTGGTGGCAATTACATGCGGGATGAGCATAGACTGTATGACTGTGCATATTACATGCTGAACTTACAATGCCAAGGCAGGCCTGCATTGCCACTCAGACACAAGGGCTTGCTGCAGTTCTGTGTGGCAACCATTGCTGAAGACTTCTTGGGCATTGTCGGGGACTGAGGCCATGATGCCTCCAGTTGTGCACCTCTGCGCTCCCTCTTCTGACGTATACAAGTCATGCGCACATGTAAACAGCATGTGCTCGCCAGCATTTTCTTCCTTCAGGTCTTTTCACAGTCTTCTGGATTATGGTAGCATCAAATCCAGTCAGCCTGCAACAGCTTCTAATGAACTGATACCAGTGCAGCTTACAGTATATGCTTGTTTAGCTTGCCATGCATGCATGTCTGTCCAGACCTTCACTGATAGCAATTGCTGTGTAGGCTGTGTGCTGATGTTGCTATCAGACGATTGAAACATCATCAGAGCACATGTCCCTCATATATCATGCAGGATTGCATATATATCACTTACATGCATTCACATATGTAAACTGCAAGCCCTGCTGTTTTTCCGCATGTGCAAGTTGCCTCTGCTTGCAGCTTCCCTTATCTGGCAAACTCAGAGTTTAATGCAATTGCAATTGCAATAAGTTGCACTCACGCTCAACGGTTCAAGGCTTGAGTATCAGGCCAATGGCTTGCAATGCCACTTTCTTGAGAACGGTGTCAAAATAGTAAGGTACTTCTCCCCACGTTTTCCATGTAGTCATGCATCTTAGCACCATCACTCAGCGCCACGCCTCTGCTTCAGCAGTGCATGCAATAGGATTGACAATGCACATGGCCGCACAGACACATCAAAGAAACCAACATAGTGCGTGATTTGGAGCATCCAATCCACCAAAATCTTCCTGGGCTTCATTCCGCATGGCCCAATGGATAAGGCGTCCGCCTACGGAGCGGAAGATTCCAGGTTCGATCCCTGGTGTGGAAGCCCCACCTTTTTGCTTCACAGGTGTCATCATCATTCTCACAAAAGGTGTTTTTGCTTCACAGGTGTCATCATCAATCTCACAAAAGGTGGGGCTTCCACACCAGGGATCGAACCTGGAATCTTCCGCTCCGTAGGCGGACGCCTTATCCATTGGGCCATGCGGAATGAAGCCCAGGAAGATTTTATGCAGAATTGGATGCACAATTGCCAAATTTTGCGTTTGTATACATAAGAGGAGTGTCGCAACATGTTATTTCTGCCAGTTTTTCACAGTCTAGCAGTGCACATGTGCGCACCGCATCCGATCCAGGCATGTACAGATGTAACACAGACAGATTCTGTAAAGGTGCTTCACCACATATATATATCCAACCGGACTGTGTTCACATCGATATTTACTGGACATACTGGTTGAGGCTGTCTTGGTATGCTTGCCATCCAGCTGACTGGTACTCAGCAGCAGCTTTGGCAGGATCTGATGCTTTGATGATGCCTCTGCCTACAATGATGACGTCACTGCCATTTTCACCGATGACTGCTTCTGGGGTGTTGTACTGCTGACCCATTGCATCACCCCCAACAGCTAGCTGCACTCCGGGTGTCATGTGAATCAGGCCTGCGAATCAAGCACATGATGTTGACCCAGCAGCATGCAAAGCTATCTCTGTCTCTTCTGAGAGAAGCAGCCTTCACCGGTTACACTGGGACGATGTTTCTCCAGCACTGCAACTTGTCACTAACCCGGAGATGCTGCACACAATCTGTGCTAAAGGAGCTCTTTGAGCCTAACATGTCAGAGGCACCCAGCGCAACAAGCAATGGACCAGAATCAGGCATGATGCCTGAGTTGCATGACCTTGCAAATCCATACCCATCACACTATGCAGTGAATACAGAATGTACACAATTTTAGTAAGGAGTGAATACCTGGTGCTCCTGGGCCCCAAGCCCATTTGGCAGGAGTCATTGAGATGAAGCCCATCACAAAGTCCTGGTTTGCTTCTGCCATTTTGACATTGGCCTCTGTGTATTGCCCTGCAGTATGTGCTGCCGTCAGCAAGCATTGAGACTGAGCTCATAAGATACGCAAAGTGCAGTTGATGGTGTGGGACTGCTGGGAATGCTTTCAAGAAGGCCACTTGATCAACAATTTGACATCACTACTACAGTCCTGCCAAACGCCATGACCACTAAGTTGAAACACCACATGCCGAAACATGCTGATGCACCAGACAATCTGTGTCAGCATATAACCACGCGTCTACAGGCGCAACTCTAGTGAGCATCATCCCACTCAAACTTTGCTGAGCGCAAATCGCTCTGCCACAATGCTTTTTGACATGTGCTCACAACACAATCCTATGCCGTTGCTCATTTCCATTGACATGCTTCTGTGAAGGTTTACCATCTTCAGCCTGTGCTAATGCAAAACATACACATGTGTCCTGTATGGAAGCTACACTCTGGTGTGTCTGGCCAGCTCCTGCACTGTTACTGACACACAGGATGCGTTACAGCTTGGACCAAACCTGAGGCTAGAGTCCCCTTGGTGCTCATTTCTGCCAGCAGCAGCAGACCACGGCCCTTTGGAAAGCCCACAGACTTCAAGCCATCTATGATGCCAGGCCCAGGGATCACATGGGCATTAGTCACATCTGACCAGTCTGCAATCTTGTAGATGCCGCTGCCGTATTGGCTGACTACGGTGTTGCCAATGTCAGCAAACTTGCGGTCCTCGAAGATCAGGAAGTCTGTGCAACACACCTGAATTGATTGCTGCTCTGCTGACTGGACAGGAAGCTTGATGCTAGGCAAAACAAAGCAGCATGTGCCTCTGTAGGATAGTGACTATGTTTACCTAAATGGCAAAGAATATGACAATCATGACGCTGAGTCCTTCTGGTTGTGACACCAGTTGCAAGCCCACGTCCAAGATTACACTCAAGACAGCCACAGAACACCTGTCGTCTAGACAGAGGCAACAAGTCCCATATCAGACCTAGCAATGCGTCCGGCACAATATAATCTAAGCTACCGTATGTCATGTTTGTCCAGCAGAACATTTCAAGCAGATGGAGTGCTCATTTTCTGCATGTGACCTTTGTTCAGACCGCCCTGTGCAACGCAAGCATCAAGCAAGTTCCAGCTCACCGTGCTGGTCTGCAAGCTGCCGCAGCTTTTCTGCCACGGAAGTGTCCCAGTGGTCAAAGATGTCCACGTGTGTCTTGAACAAGCAGATGTGTGGCCCAACCTATGCCATCAACAGTACATACTCATAGCAGGCAAACACATGCTTCAGGCTGTGGCACTCATACTTGAAATTTGTTTCTTGGCAAGTCTTGTCAGCCTGCTTGTTGGTACGATTGTAAAATATGGTTTCCGCCACATGTGTCTGCACACAGTCTGAGGACAGGAGATAGGATCTTACTGTGGTAGCCTCAACTGTTGCATAGAAGAAATGCGTATGAAGGCCTGATCATGCTCTTTGCAAGACAGACAAGCACAGATTCACAACAGCACCAAACAGCCATAATTCTGTTTGGTGCTGCTATGAAGCTGCGCTAGCAAATGACATGTAGACACACCTGATCAGCTATTCTGAGCATCTCCTCGATGGTGGCCACATCTGCCGCTACAGCCAGGTTGGATTTCTTGCGTGCAATGATGTCCAGTAGCTTGCGCCCCGTCTTGTTTCTGGAGTACCTCTTGCGGTCCTCATAGCTTATCCTGCGCTTGCCATGTCATGCAATCAGGGGGAAGAAAAGGACAAGAAGCAAAAGTAAGCAAAGCCCACTGCATCTGGCTTGAAGGAATGCCAATATAGTATAAGTGACGCACTCAGCAGTACTGCTGATAGACACAAGAAATGGGACTGCTTTGCAGGAAACCCAATGTGCTGAGTACTTGATGACAAGTTTACAGCCACACAAGCTATGCTGTTCATCTCACCCTGTGACAATGGATTTGGCTTGTTAACAATCAGTACAGCTTTCACATGGTCGTGTTGTCAGTAGGCAGGCCTTGCAGCCATGAAACAATGTACAAGAAAGCATGACCAACATACTCTGCCATGACATGATGACAAATGCTCACCTCTTGTATGTATAGCTGGGCGGCATTGGAGCAGCACACGCTGCCTCAGCTGCTGCCTTAGCTGCTGCAGCAGCTTCTGGCCCAACCGCTGCTGAAGTGCTGCCAGCAGGAGCATCTGCAGAAGCTTTGGTTGCAGCATCACCCTGCTTGAAGGTCTGGTTGGCAGCAATGAAGGACTTCACAGAGGCTGCCACCTGGCTGTTCACCAGGCTGTGCTTCACTAAGACCTCCAGTATGAAGGAGAGAGTGAATGCACTGTAGAGCTTGAGGCCGTTTGAGGCCATGCGTGCTGATCCGCCCTGCTCACGGTCAATGAGAACCACAACATCTGTCACCTTTAGGCCCTCTTTCTGCAGCACATAACATCGGTTGATGATAGCTTGATGAGCAGTGATAAAATGCAACAGGCCCTCTTTCTGCAGCACCCAACATCTGTGGATGATAGCTTGATGAGTGGTGACGGAATGCAACATGATTTGCAGCAGTGCTTGCTGGGCAGCTCCTTGATCCCCTGTCAATCAAGACTACCATGTCTGTCCCGGTCAGGCCTTCTTTGTGCAGCTCAGCTGGTCATGTCTGCATTTTTGCTGATGCTGCTTTGACTGGATCAAATAGAGCACAGCAGGAAGGTCACATGCCACGGGGGCCTTCGTAACAACACTGTCAGATAATCTAGACACGTGCTTTGGTTGCCAGGTGCAGCTGCAGTTGTGATTAAGAAACAAAAGAGCAGAATGAGAGTGACCTCGAGGGGCTCGACAGTCTCCATGACAGATGCACCGCTGGTGACAAGGTCCTCCACAATCAGGCAAGTTTGGCCAGGCTTGAAGGCTCCCTCTATGGCTTTTTTGGTGCCATAGTCTTTCACTTCTTTCCTTCTCATCAGCATCGGAGTGCCGTGCAGCAGAGACATGCATGTCGCAATTGGCAAGGCTGTATAAGGCACGCCACACATCACCTCAAAGGATGCATCTGACAGCTTTGACCACATCACTTCTGACACCTGTTTATTCAAAACAAGATACAATCAGCACTGAAGATTTCTGGATTGGAACTTCTTGACCTGAACAAGAGGCATCTTGTCACAAAAATGACTTCTACGCACCTGCCGAAGCACATCAGGGTAGGATACAATGACCCTCAGGTCTATGTACACAGGCGACATGATGCCACTCTTTAATTTGAATTCGCCAAACTTGACAGCCTGCAGGCGATAGATTACAGGTGTAAGAAGTGAATGGCACTGCAGATTATCTGAGCTAATCAGGTCGCTTACCTCAATCTCATGTAGCCTCAATACGAGCTCTTCCATTTTTGATGCAGTTATTCGAGTCTGTGCAAGACACCATCAGAGTCAACCCGTCTGACAAGTGCAAGTGTTACTACGGCAGTCAGTACATTCCGCTTTGCCTACCTCCCTGGGCTGCGCTGTGACTGTTGCAGAAGCGGCTCGAAGTAGATGAGTGTCAGAGCCGATATCGTGCTGTCTGTGGGCTGTCTGTCGTGCGCCGGACCAGATTTGATTCACAGAAAATCCGCGACGGCTGCTAAGACCGTGGTCACGGGTAGAATGTCTAGCGGGACGGGCGACAGGTATTATCTGATCAAGACAACTGCTCAGCATCCAAAGTGCTGCGCTACAGTCAACTCAGTAGAAGTGATGTTGCTATGAGGAGTTCCGTGACTAAATGATAGTCAATACCCTCTGCAGCCCTACTCAGAGTTGCGCTAAGGCCATGGCGCTGCTGTTGCGGGATGCCGGACATCGCGCTGAGTGACAGCGTTGATGCACTGACTGTGCTGCTGGAGTTGTCCTGTTGATCACATCGTGCAGCGACTTTCATGGCAGGGAAAGGTCACAGGCACGATGAAACTCTTCACACGCGTTATGCTGCCAAACAACTGCCGTTCTGTGGTTGCTTCGGCAGCTCTCCGTATCAAGACGACCTTCCGTCCCGGCCGAGAAGCGCGCCTGCCAAGCAAAGTGCTCAAAAGTCAGCTGCAGTCGAACTTGATGAAGCCTGGAGGATCGGTTCTCAAGTGTCTGAGCCCGTCGAAAACAAACCCAGCACGGCCCTTTTGCCCATGAGCAGCAATGTTACGCCAAGATCTGCTGAATTGTCAGCTAGAAACGAGGTGATGCTTGAGGTATACATCCTTTGGTTTTAATCTGTCAGCTAGACCACAAAGTGTCAGAGACGAGAAAATTGGATTATCTGCAAACATAAACCTGGGAAAAACCTTATAGCCTCTCAGCACAAGCACATTGTCCTCTCCATGACACCAGTGCCGCCTTCACATGCTTTGTAATCTTCTTGCTCTTGTTGTGCAGAGTACGGAGGCAATCAAGCGATACCCTTCAGGCCTCTCAGTGAAAGCACGTATGACATCCTCACCAAGGCTGGCATCATCGCCAAAAGCATCCCTGCAAACGGAAGCAAAACACGATGCCCATGCTGAGATGCAAGGCCCCAGCCAAACTGATGCCTCTGGTGTTAGTGCACAGTTGCTGTCCAACCAGCAGCCAGCTGGCGACCAACAGCAGCCAGCTGGCAACCAACAGCAGCCAGAGGGCAGTCAACAGCAGTCACTGCAGAGTCAGCAGCAGCCACAGACAAACACAAGCCAACAGGGCTTTTGGCAGGCGGGCACTCCGGCACCAGCAAGGTCTTGTGATGAAGCCTTGGCTTCAGACAAGCAGCATGGCATGCACCACCAATCTGCTCCCTCTGGTGCTGGACAGCACACTGAGTGCCTGACAGATGCGCAGCAGTCTGCTGCCGTCCTAGCCAAGTGGGGCATGCCCATTCCACTGCAGCTGCAGCAGCAATTGCAAGAGGAGCAGTTGCAGCAGCAGCAGCAGCAGCAAGAGCAGATGCTCCAGCAGCTTGAGCGTGTGCAGCCAAAGCAACAGATGCAGCAGCAGCTGCTGCAGCATAAGGAGGAGCAGGTGCAGTTGCGGCAGCTTCAGCAGCTTGCGAGGCCTGCTGACTATGACACTGAGAGGTCAATCGTTGAGCCGGGGCACAGGGGTGGGGTGAGCCCCAGTCACAAGGTTCCAGAGGAGGTGAGTAGGGGAGATGTTGAGCTGACCCTGGAGCAGCCAGATGGGGAAAGCCGGCCCCCTGTTGTAGCCCCTGAGGTGGTCAGGGGCCGAGTTGTCCGAGCCACTGAGCTGTGGCACAAGCAGTTGAGTCAGCAAGAAGCTCAACAGCAGGTACCTATAAATAATTGTGGAATCCCTCTTTTGCATTATACCAGCATCAGCAAGCAGATTCGCCATCACAAACAATGAGCTGTACTGCCACATCCAGCTGTATGCTGCACAACTTGCAAAAATCATGGCCACACCGTCAAACTTGTAACTATCAGGCTCGGCATTGCAGTTTTTTGGTCACTGTCAGAATGTGCCTATGCCTGGCATTCGTTGTGATGCATCAGCCTCATGACTCACACACTGGATCACACATACCTCTTCACATACCATTGTTCAATTTATACTTGAGTACCTGAGTTGTGCATGCAATTTGCGTATCAGTTGTTTTAATCACAAATTTTAGCCTGACTGCCTGGTCACATGAGCAAATGCACAAGTGAGCAAGTGAGTTTGTCTAATCCCCGCTTCCATCAAGCATCGCCACTAGGCAAACTATTTGCACACTTTTGTTGCATCTGATGTCTGAGCCATGTATTGCCATGGTGAGCAGGCAGCCCAACTGAGCAAGGAGCTGGCAGACTTGCAAGGCCAGAATCAGAATGAGCGACTGGCTGTACCGTTGTTGCGCCTGGCAGGTGCTGTGCAAGCAGCCCTCACCTGGCAACACAAGGTGCGTGCTGCTTCCCTTTCCTGCCCTTTGCTGCTTCCCTTTCCTGTCCTTTGCTGCTTCCATTTCCTGCCCTTCGCTACTTGCCTTTCGTCTCTTGCCCTCCCCACTTGCCTGCTCTCCACCTGCCTTTCCCCAACCTGACTCCTGCCTCTTCCCTTCCTTGCCACCTACATTACCTGGGCTCTCTGTCAGTGAGCATTCTTCCCTCTCATCTTTCTCGCTTATCTAGACTGCCTGTGTTGCCTGTAATCTGCAACTTTGTCTGCCACCCACTGCTATCAAACAGCAACTGCCGGCAAGGACACATGTGGCGTACATCTAGCCTTGCGACAGTACCAAGGAATGCGCATCACATCATGCCTGGGCAGCCCAATGTAACCCTTGCCTTCTCATAAAATTGACGCCTAAGTCGTAGCCTTTTCTTTTGTGTTCTTTTGTGTGCACATCATCAAAGGATGCAAGAAGTTGCTTTTTCAGCAGGTGGGCCAGTATAGCATGGAGAGTCATGCTGAGGTGCAGCATCACCACAGTCCAGTGCGCAAGCAGGCATCAGGCATCTCTACCAGGGCATCCCTGGGCTCCAGGGCATCCCAGACCAAGAGGGCCCCCTCAGGAGAGGTGCTGAGGGCTGTTCAGCAGATGGAGGCGCAGCTGAGGGTGACTCGGCAAGATGCTCTGCAGCTGGCCACAGCTGTGGTGCGCCTTGAGAAGGAGAAAGCTGTGCTGCAGGCTCAGGGCTCAGGGATTGCAACTCAGGTATGGCGTGTGTCGTTGGCAAATGGCATGATGCTTGTGGTTCGGGTGTCCAGAGGCCCAAGCTAATGTTGTTGAATGATAACACACATCTGTACATGTGATACTTGTGATACTCTGACTGAACTCCACAATACTCACTGCTCCTGTGGGTATCATCTGCGTGGGTATCTTGTGCAGTTGCCGGCTGGCGTGTCACAGCAGCAGCAGCAGCAGCAGCAAGAGTCTGAAACAAGGGTGGATGACAGGCGAGTCGCGCTACAGGCCCAGAGTGAGCCTGTTACATCCACCATCTGGCACCATGCAAGTCAAGGCAATCCAGCTGCTTTGGACAAGCAGGCTCAGCAGGCTCAGCAGGCTCAGCAGGCTCAGCAGGCTCAGCAGGCGCAGCGTGAGGCACCCCAGAACGTTGAGGCATGGCTGGATGGGGCACCGGCTCAGCCAAGAACCGCAGTTCATCCGGCTGCAGTTGCTGATGCCGACGGCAGAAGTCAGGTGAACAAGTGTTTTGTTTCGTGAAGTGCTGAAAATTGCTGGCATTGGCAATACTTGTGGGGCACAGAAAGAAAGTGTGTGCCTGCTCAAGCCATCACAAGCGCTATACTGGAAAACATAACTAAGCCAATACAGCTGTTTGTACAGTATTTAGCATTTTGTGGGCTGGATCTGGTCATTGAGTGTAGCTTTTACCTCTCCTGCTTGAGTTACCAAGAGTGCTTATCTAGAACTAAATGTCACTTAGCTCTGCAGAGCATGCATGCCAATGGGTGGTGACCATTTGCAACAAAAGGCATCACTGCTTGGCAGCAACCATTCTTCTCTGCCGTTGTTCTGTTTGAAGCGAAGTGCAAAGCTTTCTTCTGAAAATGGACAGCACATACATTCAGCAATCTTCAAAACCCTACATACGCCATCATACACGCTTGCTTTTCTGCAGACTGCACAAGCTGATGGAGATTCCATGGCAGCCCCAGAAGTAGACCACGACCAGCAGTCAAGTAGTCAGATACCACAGCTGGTAGTTCCACCCCAACTTGGCAACTTTTGCACACCTCAAGCGCTTGTCTTACCATTCCCCAGAGCTGAATCCGTGACTGACATGTCACAGCCTGGTCATAGCCCTAGGCCGCTTTCCAGTACCAGTGGCAGTCAAGGTGCCAGGAACAGCAGGGGCCGTCAGAAGAAGCCCTGGGGTAGCAGTGCTGCTCTCAAAGGTGGCAGCAGCACCAGCAGAGGTGGTAGCGGTGGCAGCAACAGCAACAGCAGGGGCAAAGTTGCAGGCCGACAGGCTGTAGAGCTGCAGCACCAGTCAAGTCCTAGGAGAGGCATCTCTCAAGACAACTTGAGGCAACGCACGGGCTACTCTGACAGCAGCTTGAAAAATGACTCAAGCCGCTCAGAGGGGGGCAGCCCTCTCCACAGTTCCAGGCGCCCTGCCCCACGGTCTCCCAGTTTCATGGACTCCACCAAGAGCAGCCAAGCACACGTGTCCCAGGGGTTTGGTGCGGATAGCCAGCAGCAGCAGATACATCGGCCAGCATTTCGACCCAGTGGTGTGCACCTGGTCATTGATGAAGCACATGATGCAGCTGAGGATAAGTCACAGCATGCTCAGCATGCTCAGCATGGTGATGGCATACACTCACCCATGTCAGCGCGCTCTGTGCATGGGCATGCAAGCAGCTTCATGGAAAGTACAGCGAGCAGCCGCGCTCATCATGAACAAGACTTGAGCCCACAGCATGCACAGCGTGGCCATGACAAGCCGCTGAATGCAGCTGCTCATGATGAGCTGCCAGCATCTCAGCGTGCAGCTGAGATGACACAGGATGGTGAAG
>JAABUK010010141.1_pt1 | contig 12656 bp, 16 predicted proteins | sample 5559141 | NCBI WGS metagenome assembly JAABUK01 (sample SAMN10711869, study PRJNA513367) | rock metagenome | isolation source: Antarctica rocks | place: Antarctica: Victoria Land, Pudding Butte nord | collected 2016-01-03
AAAAGCAGTGTCAGTGACATGGACAGATAAACGCTAAGCGCAACATAGCGCAACAAGACCTACACATATTCTGATTAACCCATTGCTTGACCTGGAGACTTTTTGCACAGCAGGACACGGCAGCATGTGGCATCTGGTTCAAGGCTGAACAGAGCACATGCTGCCATGAATCACACCACACACAGTATGACAACTTCTGAAGAAGTATGGGCTGACAAGAATTCTTGCAGCAGTTCACACCTGAGGGTAGCCTCCTGCAGCAGCCAGATTCCCGTTGCTGTTGGAATCTAAAAACTCCTTCAGCAGCTGTGCATAGAACTCTCCATCATCAAAGGCATCTAAATCCAGCTCGTCTTGCTCAGCAACATCTTTCTGCTGAGTCAAGCCTGAGGCAGGTTCTGCCACACCATCTGCCGAAGGTTCTGCCAGGGCTTGTGCCGATTGACACAAGACCCTAGGGCGCTGCTGTGCTGAGACACCACTGCGGCGAGCCAATCTGGTGGGGTCTTTCATGAGGAGGGCAACTTGACTGGAAACAGACTGGTTCAGGGCTCTTAGGTTTCCTTTGACTGCCCCTGCCCCAGAGATCAGCATGGTCTTGCGGTGCCACCTGTCACAATTGCACAAGCAAACCTCAGTCTTCCTAGATGAAGTATGCACAGAGAGACAAAGCTTTCAAGAACACAGCTGTGCTGGCACCATACAACATGAGCCGACATTGGAGTGGTGAACAATGGCACATCAGCTATGCTCACTGCCAAAATGTCCATATCTTCACAGAAACATCCATCCTACAATGACAAGCTACACTCAGAAGCACCTGGGGACATCAAATACTCGCAGACATGTTTTTGGCACAGACGCAGCAGCAGCAGCAGCTGACAGTGATGACACAAGTAACAAGGTCTTCCACCGCACAGCAGTTGAGGGAACAGTTCTCCATGCTTGAGTCACCTGTCAACAGATGCATCCCTGAATGGAACAAGCTTCCTGTACTCTTCATCAATACGCTGCCACTTCTGTGCCGAGTCCACCCCCTCATCACCATGCTCTGCTTCTTGCCTCTGCCTCTTACCATTTGCCGCAACACTTGCCTCGGCACTCTGATGAGCTGCCGGATGCTGCTCAACGAGCGCTGAGTGCAGAGCAAGCATCTCATCAATGACATCAGAGGCAGTAGCAACAAGTCCTGCATAGCCTTGGGCTAAGCCTTGGTCTGCTGACAACACAGCAGCATGCGAAGCAGCATGTGGCATGCGATTGGCTGCTTGCAAGCATCTTTGCAGCAGAATGCGCAACTCCAGGTTCTGTTCCCACAGCTGTTTTTGGTGGAGGACTGCTGAGCCTTTGGTCTGCTCTTTTGTTGCTCTGTCTTTGATGCTGGCGAGAGCAATCTGGTCTTGAGCTACTGCTTCTGCATATTGCCGTGCCAGCTCTTCTTCTTCAGTGCCTGGCTCTTGACCTGAGCAAGCCAAGCTCTTTTGAAGCTGCTGTATGTTTTCAGCCATGCAGTGCATTCGTGCAGTGTGAGTGTTTGTAAAGGGTGTTTGATCTTGTGGTATTGCCTTCCCAAAGCAGTTCCTTCAAGCCAAAACAGGCAAGTTGTTCAAACCTGCACAAGTCAGCTGGCACAAAAATTGAATGACTTGAAGCAAGATCAGCGTCGCAGGCATGATTGCTTTGCAACATCATTGTGATAAGTTGGAATGGTACAATGCAACAGCACTGCTTTGCCTTGTCGTCATTGTGTCAATTTTAAAATTAAGAATCCCAAGATGCCTAAAGGTGAAGGTAAGAATCCCAAGTTGAGCTTGATGCACCAAGCTTTGAAGTTGCACGTACCTGATGCCTTCTGGCTAAGTACACGTTTTGATTACTATTGTTATTATTATTAAGCTTTCAGATACGTTCTGACGATACCTGGGGGGAGTGGTAAGCTGGCATCTAAATCAGCGTGGCCTTTGTCACTGCCTTCATCACCACTGCTGTCAGCAGCACTGCTGGAGCTGCTGCTGTTGGCCTCTGACTCATCATCATCAGAAGCTTCTGAAGCAGCTGCATCACTGCTCTGTGCGCTTTGCTCCCAACCCTCACTGCAAACACAGTACAAGATGGAATACATGTTGAGTAGCACTATCACAGACCTGACAACAACTCAAATTCAGACAAATCCGCATATTGGAATCTGACCAAAAGCCTCTTTTGCAGAGCACTGATTGTCAGCCAGATACGCATGCTGGTCTAGCCATGCCAGCATAGCAGTTGCACAAGGCTGTGATGCAATGAGTACTCCAACGCCCTATTAGACAGATCGCCCACTGAATGTCATGCATGCAATGACTACTCCAATGTCCTGTTGGACCGGTTTTCCACTGAATGTCGTGCATGCGCACATCTTGATCCCAGGATGTCATGCACCTATCAATGTCACAGTCACCGCTGCTTGCAGCGTTGTCAAAGACTGCAGCTCTGCTTGTGCGGCGGCCGCTGTAGGAAGGCCCTTGCAGCTGAATGTCTGCGCGCAATCTGTCCTTCTTCTCACGAGCCGTTCTGCAACAGCATCAAGCACACAAGCTTTTTTGCAAGAGACTCTATTACATGCGTCACGCAACACAAGGCTGACAACAGCACGCAAAAGCTTGGATGCAGCAGCGCTTTGATACAACGCAAACGTGATGTAGACTAGTTGAGCTGCCATAGAGCATCAAGCCCACAGTGCCTCCAACTGCGCTCTGAGCCAGTCACTTGACGGTGACAACTCTGGAAGTGCACCAGTGTTGACATGAAACTGACAATTGTACTTTGCGTTGGTTTGCAGGTAGAGTACCTGGAGGGCTGCTGGTCTTGGTCAAAGTCCATGTCTTCAGCTTCCAAAGTAGCGCCGTCCGCCAAGTCGTCACCCTCAAGATCCGGCCCTGTAACCAGTACTTGACGCTGAGAGGAGACGTTTCAGGCGGTCAGCAACCGCAAGCAGCACCGGTTCAAATTTACCTGCAGCCGGCCGAGGTGTGGCAAGCTCTGCCAACTCCTCCGCCAAGGTTCGCCTTGGCGCCATGGCGCACAGGTCTATCTATGGATACTGTCTTGGCGACACGATTGTCGCGAACAAGACAGGTGGGGTCTGCGACAGCACGATCGGCAGATGCTTGTGCAGGAACTATGCAGCGGGTGTAGTCATGGCTGCGCCATGTGCGCTCACACGTGAAAGGAAACCCTAGATGAGTCTTGCAGCTGTCGGCAGCTTATGCCTTCGAAACATCAGGCGACCGATAGAACGGAAGTGCTTGCTAGGCCGACAATTGCACAAATGAACATGTACGGACGCAATATATCCCCGCAGGTGGCCAGCACCAGCCAGGCCACTCCTGTCTTGCACCAGTGTCGCCGAGCGTGCAGACACCGGAAGCAGTTCGGAGTACGCGCAGCTGTAGCCGCACCCGAGCCAGTTCTGGAAGAACAGAAGATACCATCACCGAGCGATCCAGTGCCTCCGAACCTCAACAAAATCAGTCGCCATATCACACAACCCAAGTCACAGGGAGCGTCGCAAGCAATGCTGTACGCCACTGGTTTGACGGAAGAGGATATGAACAAGCCACAGGCGAGTCATCAGTGACCGTGGTTGCAGTCACATTGCAGCGCTGTGGCAGTGTACATGCCTGTACACCGCAGCACGCATGCAAACAGCACTATCGCTGAGAGCAAGTTCAAGGCCTTTATCACTAGTGAGCACATCGAGAAGGCAGCAACTGCACTGTTGGCATTATGCAATCAAACTGAACGAAATAAAGGCGGCGTTGAGTGCTACCTGTGCAACCTGTGCTGCAGGTGGGAATATCATCTGTCTGGTATGAAGGCAACCCCTGCAACATGCATCTAATGGACTTAGCAGCAGAAGTCAAAGCCGGGGTCCAAGACGCCGGCATGGTCGCATTCCGATTCAACACAATCGGTGTCAGCGACGGCATCTCTATGGGCACAGAGGGCATGAGCTTTAGCCTCCAGTCCCGTGACCTGATTGCTGACAGCATTGAAACGGTGATGGGTGGTCAGTGGTATGATGGCAACATATCACTGCCTGGCTGTGACAAAAACATGCCAGGGGTTTTGATCGCCATGGGGCGCCTAAATAGGCCCTCCATTATGGTGTATGGAGGCTCTATCAAGCCTGGGTACAGCAAGGACAATGAGCCCTTGGATATTGTTTCAGCCTTTCAAAGCTATGGTGAGTCACACTCCTGCCTGTGCACAGCTGAATTCTATTGGGGTTTCTAAACTCTTGACTTTGAGCTGTCCACTAGGAAGTCTTCTACAGTAGTAGACAATCTTGTTAGGCACCCAAGACATGAAGCAAGCGGTCTGCTGCATGTGTGCTTTGTTCTTCGCATAGTGATGAAAGAGCTTGGTGTACGTTTTGCTTGCCCCTGTCTTGCAATGCCAGGCTGTCATGTCTGTAGCCTCTCTTGTTTACAGGGACAAGTGTTTGATGCATGCCTGTTGCAAAACTTAGTGTAGCAAGGTCTGCTGACACATCACAATTTTGGCACATCCTGCAGCCAGTGCATTGCATTTTGTCATATGCTGGTAGCTGCAATCAGTTACGTGCAGTCAGCCATATTGCTACCTGATCATCTGAGTAGTTGGCACATGCTTTGATGATGACCTCTTTGATACCTCTCATCCCCTTTAGCAAGCAGGCAAAGTGTCAACATCTCTACCACATGCATCATACACATCATTACTTTTACATTCAGCTTTGCACCGCAACCTAGTTCAGTCCATTCAAGATCAAACAACAAGATCTGTCTTTCCTTATAGACCTTACAGAGATGCGCAAGACAGACAGCTTTGTAGAGACAATACTTGTCCCGCACGTACCTAGCTCATCATGAGAGCTGGAAAGCGTAACTATTGTTATTATTTATCTTATTACCTGTCTTTCCAGGTGCCTATGCTGCAAAGCTGATAGATGAGACCCAACATTTCGACATCACAAGGAATGCATCACAGCCCAACTTAGTTTGTTTAAAGATGCAAGATTTGTCAATCAGCTCCCAGCAAGATTTGTCTTTCCAGGTGCCTACACCGCAAAGCTGATAGACAAAACCCAACGTTTTGACATCACAAGGAATGCATCACAGCACAACTTAATCTGTCTCACGATTCAACAAGTTCTGTCTTCTCAGGTGCCTATGCTGCAAAGCTGATAGACGAGACCCAACGTTTCGACATCACAAGGAATGCATGTCCGGGTGCTGGAGCCTGCGGGGGTATGTATACAGCCAACACCATGTCCAGCGCAATAGAAGCAATGGGCATGAGTCTGCCTTACAGCAGTAGCGTGCCGGCAGAGGACCCTCTTAAGAAACTGGAGTGTCGCTTGGCTGGCAGGCAGGTGCTTTTGTTGCTGTTACTGTTGTTGTGACCGTAAGTATTGCTGATATGTTGCTGTTATTGATGATGCATGCTGTGCCTTTGTTGGAAGCTGATAGACAGACTCTCAGGTCGCAGTGGCCATACTTTCAGCATGCTTCTGCTTACTGTGCAGACCTTGCCTGTGCTCACCACAATATTGGATATCAGCTCACCATATGGCTGCTTAAACATATCTTTGGTCAGGCACATTCAGTTCAACTTCTACCAGGGGACTTTTACAAGAACCCCGCTGTGTGTTTTACCTCCAAATTGGCTGCAAATTGAGTCAGAATAGACCCCAAATTGACTCTAATTGTGTCATGCAGGGCTCTGCTAGAGCTGCTGAAACACGACATCAAGCCACGAGACATCATGACCAAGCAAGCATTTGAGAATGCAATCACAGTTGTCATGGCCCTGGGAGGCAGCACAAATGCAGTGCTGCATCTGTTGGCCATGGCACACTCTGTGGATGTGCCTTTGAGCATTGATGACTTCCAGACAATCAGTGACAGAACGCCCTTCATTGCTGATTTGAAGCCAAGTGGCAAATATGTCATGGAGGACATACATAAGGTGGGCGACCCTTTTTTTGTCAGGAGCTGTAGTCATGTTGTAAGAGGGACAGATACGGTTCTGAACTCCCGTGACTCAGCTGGGCTTGAACGAACAGAAGTCATCAGTCTGCAAACAGGTGAAACGCTGTATCACTTTCTGGTCGTGAGTTGTGTTCTGGTATTGTGTACATATACACACATGTGTAAATCCATATATGGGGGTCAAATTCGTACACATATCTGAGTATATACATATATATGTGTATGGACACCTGTGCTACAGACACACATGTCTGTTACATGTACGTGTGCGCCTCGGTTTTGCACGTGTGTGTATTACATCACAAAATGGTGCAGACCAGGTCTGATCTCGTCTAACCTGAGTTGCAACCTTTAGATGTTATGTCTGCTGATGTTGAACCACTTCATTTGCCAGCAAAAGTTCTAACCCTCACAGAGTATAATGTGATATATATTATATGATATTTATCATACGATATATAATCTTATATAAATGTGTAATGTATAATGTATAGCATATAAATGATGTAAAGCGTAACATTTGTGTAGGTTGGAGGTATCCCAGCTGTGCTGAAGTACCTTTTGGAGAAGGGATTGCTTCATGGCGACTGCCTCACTGTCACAGGTACCTCAAACGGCTGTGGTCCTGTTCTGATGTAGAAAAAGAAAAGAAATGAAAAGACCATGCCTTTCGGCGTCAATTTACTGAGAAGCCAAGTATTATACTGGGCTGCCCAGGGTTTTTCTGATGTACCTGAGTATGAGAACCCCTTCCTTGCTGTCTGTATGTGTGTCTCTGCCTTTGCATGTGTCTGTGCCTGTATGTTTGTACCTGTCTCTCTGTGCATGTGTCCTGTCTGCGTGCCTGTGCTGTGTTAATTGCTGGGCTCAGATGCCACTTTTTTTTCTGTGCTGACAGCGTAAATCTCTGCTGTCTTTTTGGCAGGTATTGAAAAGGGCAATGCCTCAATGATTTCTGTCCTTGAAATGGCTATGCTTGCAATCAGATCAAGTTATACCTCCACTGAAGCCTTATTCAACTGCAACTGGGCCACTCAACACACCAAATGAAATGTGAAAGCTCATTGAATGATCTGCCTGTGCTGAACGTTCCTGCAGGCAGAACCCTAGCAGAAAACCTAGCAGCCCTACCAGGGCTCTTGGACGATCTGCCCACACACATACTGTGTTTTGAGTGCTGAACCCTCCTGCAGGCAAAACCCTAGCAGAAAACCTAGCAGCCCTACCAGGGCTCAAAGAAGGGCAGAGCGTCATTGTGCCCCTGGAGAAGCCAATCAAGAGCAGTGGCCACCTCCAGATTTTGTACGGGAACTTGGCGCCAGAAGGTTGCGTGGGAAAGATCACTGGCAAGGAGGGACTTCAATTCAAAGGACCTGCTAGGGTTTTTGACAGTGAAGAAGACATGCTGGCTGCTCTGGACAAAGACCCTATGAGTCTCAAGGTCTGACATAATGTTGATTTGGTTTCAAAATGCAAAACACTGTCAAGGGGTTTTTCCCCATGTGCTTGTAATATCATATTTTTGTCGTAACTGCTCTTTGTGAATCCGAGTCTAACCCAAGTCGTGTGCAGTGACTGAGCAGCTGGTGTGTGACAGTGATGCAAAGATGTCATGCTATCAGTGTTCATCCTGCTGCTCTGTGACAGTGATGCAAAAATGTTATGCTACCAGTGTTCATGATCCACAGGGATCCTACCTGAGCCCTATAGGAGACCTACAGGGGTCCTACAGGGGTTCTACAGGGGTCTTACAGGGGTCATCCTGGGGTCTTACAGGGGTCTGTAAAAATTACTGATACCCACTTGACTGAAAAAGGTGTGCATTGTCTTTGAGGCCTTTTTGTTGGCTGCTGCAGGGTAGTGTGATTGTGATCAGGTATGAGGGGCCTAAGGGGGGTCCAGGCATGCCCGAGATGTTGACCCCCACCAGTGCAGTTATAGGGGCAGGGCTGGGGCAGGATGTGGCCCTCATCACAGATGGCAGGTTCTCAGGAGGGTCACATGGCTTTGTCATAGGCCATGTGGCCCCTGAGGCACAAGAGGGCGGCCCCATTGGACTGGTAGGCAGCCTCTTTTGGATGAATTGGTATCTTCATGTAGCTGCTTGTTTCTGTTACTCATATCTGCCATGTGCTGATGCAAACACCCATACCGATGTTGTCAACTAGCACGCAATAATGGTACTCTTTTGATACTCAAGTATGTCATGACATTCCATGATGGACATGATTGGGCAGAGCATGCGAGCTGTTTTAACAATGTGCAGGTGCAAGATGGCGACATCATTTCCATAGATGCAAGCTCAAGGCAAATGAACATGGATGTCAGCGATGAAGAGCTTCAGAAACGAAGAGAAGCTTGGACTGCGCCGCCATACAAGAGCACAAGAGGGACGCTGTACAAATACATCAAGTGTGTGTCATCAGCATCTCTGGGTTGTGTGACAGATCTATAGTGGCTAGACTGACTCAGCAATTTGCTTTTGGTGGTGTTGGCTATGGGATTTTTGGTCTTGTGGCGCATGTGCCCTTCATTTCGTTAACAATGCAGTGGTGTTCTGATTTTACTTCAGCAGTACAGAAGATGTTGTGCTTGAGGCGTGTTGGTGGCGCGGCAAGTCAAGTGCTTATGATGAATTGTTGTTTGCTGTTTCTGCCTGTATGGTAGCTCAATCACAGCTGCCAGCTCAAGGGGTATCAGCTGAGCAGGATGGGTGTTTCTAGCACGGCTGTCATTATGGCTATTATCATTAGCCCCGTTGACTCGGTTTGTTTTTGCTGCCAGGGTGGCCAGCCATTTTAACAAACATATTCCGATTGTCCTGATGTTGGATACTGAATGGATTCCATTCACACAAGCAGCTCTACTTAGCTTGTGCCTGTGCTCGTGGCCGGCCGTCTGGACTGTGAGCTTGAACCTAAGAGTCAGCAGCAGACGCTACGATTGTTTCTCAGCAGCTTTCAAAGGCAGCAGTTCCACGTGACTGTAAGCATAGCCTCATAGAAGCATTTCAGTGTATTGTGCAGCTGCAGCCCAATACAACCTTGCACACTGTATCTGATACAATACCTGTGTTTTCAGAGTTCACCGGGCTCTGCATCTGGGGACGCGTTTCCTTTTGATACGAAATAGAACCCTTACATCTTCAGCCAATCAAATGGAGTGGAAATTTACAAATGAAGACTTTCAGCAACCGGCCTGCGTCTTCTTCTTTTAGCGGTGACTAAGTGAGCGTACAATCGTTCCTGCACCGTGCACTCTGCGTGTGCAGGAAGCAAGACTGACGCGAGGGAAAGCAGCTTAGATGGCTGTTGTTTGCGGCTTGTCATCGTTGGTAGGTCTGCGATCATGGTGTTAGACAGTTGTACAGGATCCATCTGAGCATCTAGCTGGTGGGCACCAAGCCGTGTTGATGACTGGGTGGCGATCGGTCACCCTTGCGGTGGCTGCATGCACGATCTCGCTGCGCTCAGCCTTTGCTGGTGACGCACAGGTAGCGTGTCCTGCCCAATCTTGTGTCCTTAGGTGCTCACAGGATTCCTTTTCCTGCTGAAGCTCTTCACCCGTGCAGGTCTTCTCTCTGGGTTTGGAAGACGTCCTAGAAGACGTCAGTCAGCTTAACCACACGCTGCCCACTTCCAGGTTCGGTCTTGTGAACTTCGCTGCCCGGCTTGGACGACAGCAAAAGGCTGGCCGCACCTTTGGGCTGTAACAGCACTCTGAAAACACTCAAACAGAAGCCTGAATGAGGATCATATTTCTGCAGCTATGTGTCTGAATCATACGATCTGCTCAGCAACATGACCACCAGCTGCACCAAAGTCCAGGCTGTCTCAGCCAGGACGCCTGATGCCTTGAAGCTGCAGCACTTCCGTGAGGAAGATGACTGGAAGAATAGCATAGCTCTGCCGTTCCTTTCTCTGGAAACAAGGTGGGCTAGGAGGCTTGACTGCATGGTGTAACAGTGCCACCTGTCACCAAGCGTGATTTCATGTGTGCACTGCAGCCCTCTGCTGTTCAATGCACGAACCCAACGTGGGATTGTTACGCAGCCCGTTCTGAGGACTTTGGTTGCATCTGCTTCAGCACACAGTCATGTGGTTGCATTCATGTGCTCATCGTCCAGTTGAAGACGTTGATTGCATCTGCTTTAGCACACAGTCATGTGAACGCATTTATGTGCTTGTTTGTCAACTTGCAATGCAGGTCAAAGATGCCACGTATGGTGGCAGCTTGGTTGCGGTGTTACGTCATGGTCAATATAGTGTACTTCCTCACGGGCGGTATGTGGGCGTACTATGTATACGTATGCTGGGGGGACAAGTTTTTTGCGCCTGGAAACATGCCAGCCTTGAGGGATATGGGAGAGCAAATCAAGGTACAGAATCTTAACATGTTGATGTCAGACTCCAACTCATCTTGGCTGCGCACCATATGTTGCAAGATGTGCTGGTCAGATTGGTCAGAGTGTTGTCTGATCTGGATAGACGTGGTAGTATGCTGTACAGCGGGTGAGTGATCTTGTCAGCTGAAGATTCTTCTGTTTGTTCATGATGTCAGCTGAACAAACAGAAGAATCTTCAGCTGACATGATCATTCAGCTGCTGTATACCATACTACCACGTATGTGCAGAACAGCACAACAACATGCTCAAAAGTGATCTTCAACTATTGTTAAGGGCAGGTATGAAGCCTCTCAGATGGTAAACAGTTGCATATAATAGCTGTTGGGTTTGTAGCACACCCCTAGCTGAGCAATCCTCTGAAATCTGGATGGTGTTTCTGGTGTGTTCCTGAAAACTGCCTAAGCGGCAGCCTCTGGCCTTGTAAATCTTACAGGGCTGCTCAGATGAGACTGCAAAACTTGCCCCTGCTCGTACCTGACTCATCATAAGCCGGAAAGCATAACCGTCAGTAGCTGATTACCACTATGCTTCTTATCATCACAACATCATTGTCGTTGAATTATTACAATTACTGTTGTTATTTCTTATTGCTGTTGTTATCATTGATTACCATTACTATGAATTTCTGTTATTGTTGCTATGGATATGTCATGTGAGTGTTACTCTGGCCTATGCAGGTGTCTATGCTGTCAATGCCACTGTACAGCATGCTACCAGCAATTGCAGAGCATTGCGTGGAACAAGGGTGGACCAGGGCATACAGCAGAGTTGCTGACCTTGGTGTTGGGTGGTACTTGGCGTACTTTGTGCTGTACATGACGTGTGTGGAATACTTCGTGTACTGGATGCACAGAGGGCTGCATGATGTCAAGATTGGCTACAAGTAAGATTCCTTTTCCTCTTCTGATTGCATTTGAGCTGGTGAGCACCAAAGATTTTTTGGAGGCTGCATATTGCTTGTCAGTGGCTTTCAAGCATCAGTGAAGTTGCTCACACAAGACAGCATAGCTTACCGAGCAGTTTACAATGTAGGCCACAGTGGTACAGTGTAGGATACATTGGTAATGTGCACAGGTTACAGGATAAGTTACACTACAATATATAGTTACAGCGTAGGTTGTACTGATAAAGTACACAGACACAAACTACAACATAAATTACAATGTAGATTGGAGTGTTCAGCATTGGAGACAACAAATGACAATGCACCACAATACAAAGCATATAACAACATCATTTGGGGATGTCACAAACCTTGCTTTTACCACTTAGACAAATCTCCTGTGGAAGCTTGTATCATTGAATGATGTTTGGTGGTGCAGGGTGCTGCCTTGCATTCACCACTTAGACAGAATTCCTGTGGAAAGCTTGTATCATTAAATGATGTTTGGTGGTGCAGGGTGCTGCACTACATCCACCACAAGTACAACAAGGAGCACACCCTGTCCCCCTTTGCTGGGCTGGCCTTCCACCCCCTGGATGGCATCCTGCAGGTATGCAATCACTCATTTGTTCATTCATTCATTTGTGCATGCATTCATTTGTGCATGCATTCATTTGTGCATTCATTCATTCGTTCGTTCGTTCGTTCGTTTGTTCGTTCATTCGTTCGTTCGTTCATTCGTTCACCCATCCATCCATCCAACTGTTTGTGCGGGCCATCTATCCATTTACCTGTTCGGTCATTTGTTCGTTCATTCACTCATTCATCTGTTCGTTCGTTTGTTCTTTCATTCACTCACTCATTCTTTTACTCATTCATTCATTCATGTATTTGTTCTGTCTGTAGCAGGGTGTTTGTTTGCTATACAGATGTGTTACTCTGCTGCAATGTAGCATGTGAACACTCATGCAGCAACACAGGTGTCATATGTGAGGCTTGTGAGTCACATTTTCTATTTTTCAGCTTGGTCACAAGAAAGAAGTCGCAGCATCTGTAAGAGTGATTGCTGGCATGGAACAGCTCTGCATGACTGCAAAATATCTTTGGTTTCAGCATATACCTCTGTCCCAAGTGCATGACTGGGGTTCACAGCAGTTTCAGTAGTTTATGTGATGCTGCTGGAGATCATGGAGTGTGTAATTACATGTTTGTGTCTGCAGGCGATACCGTACTGCTGGCTGCTTTTCTTTGTGCCAATGCACTTCCTGACCTTTGAGCTGTTGCTCTTTGCAACTGGCGTTTGGACTACCAACATCCATGACTGTATACATGCCAAGTAAGCTCACATCTTGC
>JAABUK010010143.1_pt1 | contig 12655 bp, 8 predicted proteins | sample 5559141 | NCBI WGS metagenome assembly JAABUK01 (sample SAMN10711869, study PRJNA513367) | rock metagenome | isolation source: Antarctica rocks | place: Antarctica: Victoria Land, Pudding Butte nord | collected 2016-01-03
CTCCTAAAGGGTTTATTAATCTATTAATAACTTAACCTAGAATAGTAATATCTTTTATATTTGAACTAAGCTAACTAGCGAATACCCTAATTATAAGGGATATATCTAGCCTACCTTTAATAAAAGTCTATTTGAATAATAAGTTAAAGATTCTAAATCTATTAAAATACTATAGTAAACAAAAACTAGATACTATTAACTATTGAATTAAAGAGATAGATACTTAATTCCTATCTTATTAATCTCTATCCTAGTAAAAGTTTATAGATAAATAAAAAATTATTATAATAATATTATATCTCTAGGATAATATAAGGGTTTAGTAGGTATAAATAATCTAGTAGATTACTTAAAGGGAAATAGAATAGATTATTAAATATCACGAGTTCCTATATATTTTTTAAGACTATTTCTAATCTATTAATTTAGTGTCTTATTAATAGGAAAATTAGGAATAGTATTATTAAGTTACTATTATTTATACTTTCTATTTAGAACTCCTTAAGTATAAGATATACTTATTACTTACCCCTAGTAATTTCAAATTCCAATATAAGTTTATAAATAGACTTACGCCTTTAATCTATTACTAAATATTACTAAATAGGTTTTAAATTTATATAAATACCCGCGAGAAAACTATTAAGTAGGCTACTTAAGTTAAAACTACTTTTATCTAGGCTAAGAAGTTAGTTTATAACTAGATTAACGCTATTATTCCTAATCCTTATACTCTAAAAGATAAGAACCTAGAGATAGGTAAGGCGAATATAATTATTAACTATAAAAGGGGATAAGGCTATAAAGGTTATAAGTAAGGCTATAAAGAAGGACGTAAAGGTTATAAAAGCTAAAATAATATTAATAGTAATAGCTTAAGGTAAAATAAGAGTCCTTAGCCCTAAAAGGACTTAGAGTTATAAGGACTATAATATTTAAAATACTAATACTACTTTAAATATAGTAAACTAGGATATTATTCAAGGAACTATCCTTTAAAAAACTAGTAGCTACTAATAATAATAGAGTATTATTAGATAATTATAAGCTAATTTCATATAATATTTCTAGTATTAATATTATAGTAAGTAAACTAATATATAATATTAGAAGAGTTTTATATATAGAAATAGAATATAATACAATTAACTAATCTTTTATTAAGTTACCTACGCATTTAAGTATTAGAGTAAATAAAAAGATAGTTTATACTTTACTTAATTCTAGAGTAGATTAGATATATATTAGTAAAGTAATAATTTCTTATTTCTTAAATAGATATTAAAGTCCTATAATATTATTAAAGGTTTTATTACTTAATAGGTAATCTCTTAAGTTAACTAAAGTCTTTACTATTCTTTATTATCTAGGTTCCTAATATAAATAGTTATAAATAAGAGTTATCCTACTTAAGGGCTATAAATTAATCCTAAGCTATAATTAGTTTAAGGCTATAAACCCCTAGATTAACTAGGCTATATTAGCTATTATTCTTAAGGATTCGCGAAACTACTTATATATTATTAGACCTTCTTAAATATAAAAGAGTTTATTAATCTTAAAGAATAGTATTATTAATAGTTACACCGCTATTTAAGCTCTATAAAAGCGTTTAACTTAAGGATATCTTATAATTATTTAAAAGGTTAATGATAATATAATACCTTTAAAGAAGCTATTAGAAGTATTAAATAAGAAGCTTTAAGAAGTTATTAAAATTTAAAGTATATTTAAGTTAAAGCTATTAGATAAGCTTCCTCTAATATATAAGCTTAAATATACTATTAAGACTAGTGAAGCGAAACTAATTAATATTAATACTTATCTATTATTATAAGCGAATCTTAAAGAATAGATAAAATAGGTTACTAACCTCTTAAAGAAGGGCTTAATCTATAAATCTTATAACCCTTAAGGATTTCCTATTCTCTTTATTAAGAAAGCTAAAGGGATATAGCGAATATATATTAATTATTAAGCGCTTAATAATATTATAATTAAGAATAGCTATCTACTTCCTTAAATCTAGGATTACCTTAATTATATTAGACGTTATTAATATAAATTTAAGATTAATTTAATATTAGGTTATTATTAGGTCCGCGTAGCTTATAAAGATATCCTAAAAACTACTTTTAATACTCGCTATAAGAAGTATAAGTTTATTATAATATTATTTAAATTAACGAATACTCCTATTATATTTTCAATAATAATAAATAATATTATAAGATCCTTCCTAGATTACTTTATAATTATATACCTTAATAATATCTTAATCTTTTTAGATATACTTAAAGAATATATTAAGTATCTTAAAAAGGTTCTTTAAAAGCTAAAGGACTATAAGCTTTATACAAAGCTAGAGAAGTATTATATTAAAGCTAATACTATTAAGTTCTATAACTATAAATTAGGAATAGGCGAAGTTTAACTATTTATAATAAAGGTTAATATTATTAAGGAATAGCTTATACTAATTATTATATATAAGGTATAATAGTTCCTAGGACTTATAAGTTACTATTAAAGGTTTATCTTAAAATTTACTTAAATTACTATACTATTATTAGATCTTTTAAAGGAGCTGGACCTAGTACTTTATACTAAGAAATATTATTTAATTATATAAAATACTTAATATTAAAATATATTTAAAACTCTAAAGGAAAAGCTTACTTTAAGACCTATTTTATATTAATTAAATCTATTAAAACCCTTTACCATTAAGACTAATACTTCTAAATAGGCTATTAATTATAGTCTATTATAAGCTAATATTAATAGTAAGCTATATCTAATAACTTATAATAGGGGGAAAACTCTAAGGTACTAAATATAATTATCTAGTTTATAAGAAAGAACTCCTTATAATTAAGCTTATAATTTAGTAATAGGAAAAGTATATTAATAATAGTATAATTATAATAATCTTAATTAATTATAAAAGCCTAAAGTACTTAAAGACTATAAAGAATCCTTCTAAGTATCTTAATTATTAAATTAAAGAATTTAGGTAATATAATCTTAATTTTAAATATTATCCTAGTTAATTAGCTATTATTCTTAATATACTTTCTTAATATCCTAACTTCCTTAATAAGGAAGGTATTAGTAACTAAGTATTTATTAGAGCGCTTTATATTATTAATAAGGCTAAATAGTATACTACTATAAAAGCTTTCTTAGCCTATAATAAATAATTATGCCGGCGTCTATTTAATACAGTATCTTCTAACAGCGCGCGTAAGAGCTTCTAATAGGACGCGGATATAAAATAATTATATCAGCGCCTTAATAATAGTAGTAAAGCGCCGTATCTTAAGTAGGTATATTAGGCCGATTTCCTAAAAGTAATATATAAAGACTATAGATATTTTAGTTAGCTAGGATTAATAGGACCCTTAAAGAACTATATGTAGTAGCTATTAATAAAAGCTGATATTAAGTACTTTATAAAGATATATCTAAATCATTAGATTACTTCTTAATTAAGAATAAATTAAGAAAAAGAGCTTTTATATTATTAAGTATATAAGGATATTTTATTATTTGAAAGGTAGTTAATTAATATAATTAGGATACTTTTAAATATTCTAAGAGGGAATTATTAAATTATTATAGCTATTAATTTTATTATAAGATAGCTAGTTACTAAAGCTATTCTTAATATAATAGAAGAAATAGTTATAGATTTCTTAAATAAAGAGATCTTTATAAATTATAATCTACCTTAAGAACTCTTATTAGATAATAGGATAGACTTCTTAAGTTATATTATTATATTATATCTTTATTATTTAGGAATAAGATATTAAATAATAACACTATACTATTTATATATTAATAGAAAGGTTAAAAACCTAAATAATATATTAGGAAGGATATTAATAAAATACCTTATAAGGAAGCTAATTTAATTATACGATAATTATCTTATTTAGGCCTTATTTACTATTTAAATTCACCTTTATATAGTTTATAAGAAGTCCTTATTCTTTCTTATTTATAGCTTAAACCTAAGGTTACTAGATAATAATAATTTAATTTAAAGTATAAATATAAGTACTAATATAAAAGTTATAGAAAAATAAATTAAAAAGCTTTTACTTATATAATAAATAGTTAATAAAAAGCTTCTTAAAAGAGTAATTTAATAGGATTACTTATATAATAAGAGGATAACCCTATATATATTAAAAGAAAATAAATAGGTCTTAATTTAAAATAAAGCTAAATAGAAGTTTAAAGCCTAGTAGTTTAGTCTATATTAGATTCTAAAAAAGTACTTATTAAGGATATATATCTTATAGGCCCTAAATAGTAAGGTACTTAAAAATCTAATTTATAAGAATTAATTATAAACCACTAAGATAATAATTCTAAACCTAATAAAATACTAGTTAACGCCGGCGTAATAGAAGTTAATAAGAAAAGCCTTTAATATTTAATTAACCTTAATTAAAATTAAGGAGGAATTAAATTAAGAGCTTATAGGAGATATCCCTATTTATAATAAATATATAACTATTATTAGAGCTAAATAGGAGCGTATTTAATATATAAATATACAAAGACCCTTAGTAGGAGAGGGCTTAGCTTATAACCTTAAAAAGAGAGGTATTTAAAGAGCTAAAACATAGTATACCTTAATAAAGAGTAAGAAGGCTTAAGCTATAAAAGAAAATCCTACTCTATAAGCTAATTATAAGCTAAATAAACCTAATACTATAATTAAGATATATATTAAGTTATAGGACGCTATTAATTTAAAGCTATAATATAAGGAAGAGCTTATAGGAAGAAGTAAGGATCCTATATAAGTTAACCTACCTAATATGAATAAAGTAATTAAAGACTTAGTAAAGGTTATTAATCTAGAACCTTAATTATTACCTAATAATAATACTATTAATAATAAATTAATCCTTAAGTATATTTAAGATATTATTAAATCTTATTTATAAGGTTTACTATTAATGGAGGAGCTCTAACCTAAAGGCCTATTAATATTAAAGAGTTATTAAAAGAATCTAAAGAAGAAGCAGGATAAGGTAATCCTAAAGAAGTAAGTATATCTTAATATAAATATTAAGGAGTCGCGAATTAAAGAGGTTATATAAGATTAAAATAGTAATACTACTTATAGACTATAAAGGAGATTAAAGTAAAAGGTTTTAAATTATAATATTTAATTAAGATTATATAAGACTATTAATTAAACTTATTAAGCTTAAGCTTAAGCTCTTTAAGCTCCTTAAATAACTACTACTATCTACTTATCTATTAGCTTATTATTATTATTATTAAGCTCTTCCTTAAAAGGACTTATATTACGACCTTACTTAATTCTTAAGGTATAAGCTAGTATTTTAGTATATAAAGCCTATAGATCCTTAGCCTTATAGTGGAGAGCCTTAGTATTTAGGATATCAAAATAAGGTATTATATACCTAGCTTTTTAGATACCTCCTAACGAGCTTAGGCGGCTCCTATTAAAGAGCTAGTATAAACCCCCTTATAATAAAGCTTTACAGGATAAATAGCGGCCCTTATAAGGAGTAGGGGTAAAAGCTTACGCTTAAGGGCGCTAATTAAGGGGTTAGAACCCTAATACTATTAATATTAGTAATAGATAATTATAAAGACGGTGTAATAAATATAAGGAGTATACTCTTACCCCTTAAGGATAGTAGTTTATATAGGTACCCTTTATAATTAAGGGTATTATATTATAACCTTCTAGATAGCTATTATTACTTTAGTAGTTTATATAGCTAAGGATTTAGATCTAGCTATAACGCTAAGCTATAGCTTAAGGTAGTTATAAGGCGTAGGTATTAGTTAAGAGTTTATTAGCTTTATAAGTATAGAGTAGGCGCTAGATTAAGAGCTTTATAAGCTCCCCTATAATAGAGGAGTACTCTTTCTCGCCTTATATTAATATAACTAGCTTAAAGTCTTTAAGGTATCCTATCTAAGTTAGTAAATTTAAGCCTTAAGGCTTAAAGAACTTACTATCCTAATTTTCTCTAATATTATTATTATTATTACAGTCCTTAGAATCTTCCTTTATACTACCTTCCCTAGTAGCTTCCTTATAAGCTTATAAGCGAGCTCTTACTTTCCTTCCTACTTTATAAGCTTTAAATTTATTAAGTAGGATTTCACTTATATTACTTATTATAAGCTTTAGTTTTCTTTAATAGAGTATCTAAGGCTTCAGCCTTATATTCTTTACTAGGATTATAGCTACTAAGCTTTTAAGGGTCTTAACCGCCTTCCTTAGAGGGTATACTAAACCCTCTAGGTTATAAGAGTAGCTAAATAGAAAGAAGAGATATAATATTATACTTAAATAATATTTAAGAAGAAGTATTTAAGAAAGGTTATAAAATAAGAAAGAGAATTAGGAGGACTTATAAGTTTTAATTTTATTACTTTAACTATATTACTACTTAATTTTAAATTATACTACTACCTTTAGACTTTACTATCTTCGGGGAGACTATCTTACTAATTATAGCTAGCGCTACTAAACTCCTTATATAGTAAAGTTCTCTATTACTTTATCTCTACTATTAAAGTAAGAGCTTTCCTATAATAGTAATATCTATAACGTAATTATAAGATTCTATAAAAGGTCTATAAATAGCTTTATTACATAATACTAATTCTTTTAATATTAATAATATCTTTATTTAACGCTATTTACTACTTTTATATATACTTTACAGAGTAAGGGTCTTAGTAGAGGAGGATATAATTTCTTTTAGGACTAGCGTAGTTTCTAATAAACCCCTTAGGTAACTTTCTTTAATCCATACTCATAGGGCTGAGCTTATACGTACAAATTATATAGGCAGGGTGGAATCCACCTAAAAACAAGAGCAAATTTACGACTCTAACAAAAGTAAAGTCTTTAACAGCCGCCTACTACCTCCGCTGCCTGAGCTTGCCACCGTATAACAAGTGACGCGGTCAATAATATATTGGAGCTGTTGTTTCTTCGTCTCTTTCTACTTTCCATCAGCCTAGCTTTTTGATCCTTGGCAAACGGTACCTAATGTGACAAAACATCCGCAATACCTTCTCCCTCCACGATGGGACTCATAACCGAGACAAAGCGGGAGGCAGACATCAAAGAGAAACGAGGGTTGATGCGACACGACATGGACAGAAAGAAATTATACCATCCCGTCTTCTGTCTAACGGAAGTTCCAGACGCAGTAAGTATTATGTATAGCGAGCTCATTGCTCTTACTTGAAAAGTAAGCATCTTGTTGATTGCTAAGCGCCAATCAGTACTGGGCAAAGATCGGATTTGGGGAGCACAATCTCATACTAGGCGGTGATAACTATATCGAGATCTCGTCCACCAACGACATTTCCTTCAAAGCCATGCAAGAAAGGCAGGAGGAAGCATTGGCTACAAAATTCGACTTGCCTCCCAATTGTGACTTCCTCAATCACACAATCGACCAAGTCTACGAATTTTACAAATGCCACTTGCGACCCAAAGATCACAGCACCGATCGCCCACACTTCTCAGCATTCACCTTCGCCGTCGTAGACGAGGCCTGTCTGCGTTCCCAGCCGCAGCAGCTGATCATCTGCAGCGACGCACCCCATTTCGGTGAAGCGGACGATGCGATCGTGCTGAAGCAGATGCGTATCAAAGCGAGCGTGGCATGGGGTGCGAGTGTAAGGCTGGAGGAGTTGACCATGACGCCCAAGGAAGCGGAGATGCGGGCCAATGATCCGAAGAAGGACTTTACGGTACTGACGATGAAGCCGGCACCGCCCAAACTCGTGCCCGCTGATGAGTCTCCCTCCGATGACGAGAGCGAGGATGAGGAGGGTGTTTTGTACGTATTTGCGACACCGGCGCAGGCACGGGCGAAGAAGCGAGCTGGAATCAAGGCGGCTGAGGCTCAAGGGTGGGTGCTTGGGAAGGGCTGGGCAGATGGGAAGAAGGGGCAGAGCGTTGATTATTTTATGTGAACCGCTTTGATTTGGGGAATATGGTGTCGATCTTATTGGGAAGAGACTCGCACAAATGAACACAAAGTCATGAACCCAACTACGAGCAGTGGCCATAAGAGTGAGAACGACATTGAAAGAGGTCTGAAGCGTGCCCAGAAACTCACAGACGTACCATCACGATACTATCGATTGCATTCAAACCAAGACTCCCTTTCGTTGACGTATGAGGCATACACGAGTGCTAGCGCCTTATCTCACATTGTGGTCTTATTTCTACCTGACAGCTACACCTCCCCTTTGCGGCCGTTTCAAATAGCCCTAGCAGGTGATGCTGCGGCGAGAATAAGTCGTAGAATGTTAGAGGTTCAATGTGAAATGAAAGCAACCTACAGGAAGGTAGTATTTAAGAAACTTTTTCCAAAAACCGACAAGCTTCCGCTGCAGTCCCTAGCCCTTCCATGCAGTATGAAAAAGGAGAAGTTATTAGGCATCGGTTGTGTTTCGCCAGCGCATATGATGTCGCCTATCTACTTAAGTATGATAACGACCACAACCACAAGTTGCGCACCCTCTGTAGCCGCCATGTGCATATGCATCTTCTGTCCAATTGCTCTTTCGTCCTCTCATACAACAATTTGGCTCCGATATAATCCTTTTGATTGTTGACCAAGATGTACTTTCACCTCAATGTCACATTATTAATAGTATGCTCAACAACAGCTCTCGCACTCAGCATCACACAACCACCAACCATGCTCAATCCAACAAACCTCACCTCAATCAACAACAACAATCCCAAACCAACAGGAGACTGGGAATGCCGCAGCGGCGGTAGCGCATTCCTCCACCGTCCCAAAATCCAAGACTGCGGCCTAGCGATACTCAAACTGCCCAGAACGGACTCCACTGGCGCCTTCCATAGCAACGGTGTCGCCGATGAATTCAAGCTCCCGCTTGTGAGAACGGAAGGTACTTGTAGCGTACGGGTTGCTATCGTTGACGGTTGGAAATGGCAAGAGACCGGGGACTGGCGCGAAGTGGCTACTGAAGCTGCTGCTCTGTGGTATGGGTGTAAGGCGGCTGTTGTTGATTCTTGGTTCATTGGCGCGTCGACGACTGTGGGGAGGCAGGGAAAGATTGATGTCACGTTGCAGTATTATGGTGGGAATGCTGATGAGGCGTAGAGGGCTTCTTCTTGAGTTCGATAGAGGATGTTGTTTGTTGCTACCTTGGAGATTTCGTGGAGGTGCTGAGCGGTTCTTGTGAAGTTTGTCAAACGCCTTGATGTACGTTGTGGAATGGATGAGAGGGCTTTCATCATCCTCTTTCATGCTCAGCTTCGTTTGCAGTTTGCTTTGTGACAACAGCAATCGGTGTCCGAGCGCCATTTCCATAATTCGTATAGCGGGACTCACGGGAATCTCAGCTATGATTTGATGATACCCAGACTGCAACACTAAAGCGTCCTGCCCGACAGGTGTAGGCTGGCAATCACTCGAGTCCATGTTCTCTCGGAATTGTCTGACATCGTTACCTGCTCATGGCGAATGTGAACACCGAGCTTAAGCGGGTCCAGCCCAGGAAAAGGCGTTCAAAACTGCGATATCGAGTTGCGAGATTTGGAGTTTGAAGTAAGCCTGTCGACAATGCCCTGTTTTTCCAGTGGCGCAGGTAATGTAATGATGCATATTCAATTCCCAGGTCTGTACCGTTATCTTTGATTACCACTCGAGCTTAAACTCACCTTCGGCCACGCAGTAAGGCCTGATTGCGGAGAGGAGTGAATCCTGTGCAGCTAACTCTCCTATGCCAGCAACCCAGGTAATTAGGGGAATGATGGATTGAAAGAGAGCCTGGAAAAGCTGCAAGCGTTTACAGAAAGTCATTCGACGCTATCATCCATGGTAAAGTATGGCGTCACGCTGGCTCCAGGCCAAAATATTTCATAGTATCAGTCATGTCCGCCAGTAACGCTTGTTCCCACCAATCAACCTCACACTCGTCCATCTGCATCTCCCTCAGTGGCTTTGTGAATGTCTCTTCCTCGACCTCGATCTCAATATCAGTCCTTCTTTGAAGTGCTTTCATCATTCCAAGTATCGGCTTTGTTTTCTTGTCCATATCATTATGCCCCCTCTCAGCTTTTTCTCCGCCTCGCAGCCAATGCGCCTCTATGGTAAATGTGAGATGGTTCTTCAACGGCGCTCCCGTAGCCTGCTCCTCTGACAGAACCTTGAGTATCTTCCATATTGCTTCGCCAATATGCGAGAAGTAGTCGCCTCCCTCGGAATCTCCCCAGATTGCATGGCGTGCGCTGGTCAGGTTTATATGGCGTAGGCGTCGAAAGCAGTGCGGATAAATGATCCCAACTTTCAACCGTTCAGGCTGCTCTGTAAAATCCAAGCATTCGTTCAGAGATTCCGACGAGCTCGCTTCTGCCCCACTGATCTTCTTGGCACTCCCATTGGTGTCATTGCGGAACAAGTCTGCAGGATCAGCCATGCCGTCGGGGTAGTTGCCGCCAGTGCATTGTAGGCAGACAGGGGTTGCGAGGTAGATCCGGTATTCGTTGCTCTCATAGAGGATGGAAACCGCCTCGGAGTAGATTTGCTGATTGACTCGTAGAACCGTGGGATCAATGCGGGAAAGCGTGTTTCCGGAAATCCTATATTCCCTTTTCCTCCTACCTCTCCCACTAGACGCCTGCCCAATCCGGTCATGATATAGGGTGTAGACACGTTCTGTTTCGGGGCTGAGGAGCTGCTCGTAGATCTTTAGGCGAAGTTCCAGAGGCAAAGCAAGCAGCGGCGATGTGCGAGCAACGAAAGACATGTTTGCCTTTTGCTTGGGAAGACTGAGGACGCTGGGCCGATACGTAGAGTAGTTGCAAGCGCCAAGGTTGACGCCCGAGGTTTTGCCGGGCTGCTTGCAAAAGTAAAATACTTGACTTCAAGTCCGTCGGTGTGCACCTTTGTAAAATTTCAGACTCTTGCCAGTCAACGATGGAGCCTGCCGTGCAACACCATTAGTACAGCAAAGGTCAGGCCGCCTCCAGTGAGTCAGTGGGATGGTCGCTTGATTCGCTCATGTCCTGCGATTTGATCGTCTTCTACTACAGGCCTCACATATTGATAAACATTGCTCTGGTCCTTGATATACATCTTGTCACTTCGGTCTTCTTCTCTTTTCTCAAACCTGAAACGCAACACATCTTAAACCCCTATGATATCGCTGTATAGATGAAGGATATTCATAAGAATAGCAACGATCTATTACATGGGATGATCTTGCGAGACGGGATTGTATAGCGGTTGCTCGCTCCATGTGCCAGGCGTTGGAGACCTCAATTGAGTCACTGTCCATGCATTCACTAATCTGCTCTGCAATTTTTCCTACTATTGACATCGTACCCAGCTAGCTCATCAAGCTACCATCCACTCAAAAATTCACAGGCTGGCACTTGGTATGTCCAAATCTTGAGCGGTCGGATTTCGAAACTCATCGCACACATAAAGATATTGTCAGTCGATGTCAAATTTCTAGAGAGGCCTGAGCATAATACATGCGCCGGATTTTACACGACTGGGCCGATGGTGAATGAACAAGTGATACCTGATTGTGGGGCTGATTGCAGGCTTGGATCTCAGAGTGATGTCACCGTTTGCATTGCGCGAACACACCGAGAGGAGACTGGAGGACGTTGCTGGAGAGTGCGGGCTTCAAGACTGTAAAAACCTGGGCTGTTGAGCCGGAGTCGAAGAGCTTGGATAAGGCAATTTACGCCACCACGCCCCATACACAAGGTAACTGTACACGACAGGTACCACCCAGACATGAGCAACGATGGATGCTGAGGAAGTCGAATTAGAGGAGGCCCATCGCTTTTCCAGCCCTGATGTCAGTTTGATCGCCATCAGTCTCTGTACTAAATTACAGATCTTTATGGTCCATGAGATGATTTTTGCCTATAGAGGCTGTCACCTCCGATGAAGCTTTCTGTTGCAGAGGATACCAAACCAGGACACTCACTCGAAATTGATCAAAGATATTCTGTCCTCGATGTAGGGATCCGCAACCTTTGCGCCAAATATGCAAAACCTCATGACAACGACCATAACGGGCTCAACAAATCCATTGACGCACCACCCTGCCTGGACACGAAATCTGGCTCATGAATCTTTCTTGCTCCGGAGTATAAGTCTTTGGATGTCGCGATTGGCGACTCGCGCCACGGCACCAAGCGTGTCGCGCATACGCTGTAGCCGTCGAGTATATACTCAACATCACTCCCACCGCCGAAACGCCACGCATGTCCACACTGTCCGGCTCTATCCGCTTTCACAGGTCCACAATCCACCCAATCAGTCTTTTCCTAAAGCGTATTGCTCAATGAGCAACACCCAATTCTTTCTCGGACATCAAACACTCATGCTCCTCACAATCCCCTACCTATCCCTACTCTCCGCCTGGACATGCACGGCACATCCAAACCCAATCCCTTCACCCCTCTCGCAACCCCCCTCCCTCCTCGCTCTAAACCTCACCCTCCCCTCCACCCCAAGAGCAGGCATAACCTGCTTCACCACCGGCTCCCACACCACCGTCACCGGCTGCCGCCTTGCCCTAAACTACCTAAAAGAATTCCCCCACTACAAAACCATCCAACCCT
>JAABUK010010144.1_pt1 | contig 12654 bp, 11 predicted proteins | sample 5559141 | NCBI WGS metagenome assembly JAABUK01 (sample SAMN10711869, study PRJNA513367) | rock metagenome | isolation source: Antarctica rocks | place: Antarctica: Victoria Land, Pudding Butte nord | collected 2016-01-03
GCCCTCCCCCATGTCATCGACAGCCTTTCTGCATCTGCATCGGCAGCACGCGGAGTTGGAGCATCTAATTACCAAGTCGACTGTGGGGGGGCGGCAGTAGGTGGGATAGTGAATGGGAAGGTTTCTCAAAGAAGAGGGTGGACGAAAAGCTGTGTCTGCCAACAGGTCTAGGTTCAGCTTCAGGTCCAGATTTCTCGGCCTCCCCCGGACGGCGACAGCCTCGCCACACGATCCACGGTGTCCGCCGGGCTAAGCAGTGATCGGTTCTCAACGCCTTCAGGAGCAGCGGGCTTCACTCTCTGACGCTGATGATGAGGACTTGGATGGAGGGGCGCCTCTCCCCTCTGCGGGATCAGGCAGGGACGGTGTGGCTGATGTCGAAGATGTGCCGCCGGCTCTCGTGGGTGGGCGTCGTGGAGAGGCTGGGATTGAAAGGAGGATGAGGCATGATGGCGATCCGAGAGGGGACTATGAATCTTCGGAGGAATCTACGGGCGTTGGTGAAGGTCCTGGGCCGAGCTCTGTGTCCAGTGGTGAAAGTGAGGATGGTTGGATAGGTACTACCTCGATAAGACCACGGTTGACAGGGGATGAGGGCCGGCGAGAACATGGGTGATAGTGGTGAATTGCTGAACATGCAGAACATTTGGCACTGAGGCATCTCACGTCTAGCAGATAGCTCCTTCTGTCTGCTCGGGCAAAGCAGGCTGTTTTCTCTGATGTTGCTAGACACAGCCTACTATGAATCGGCAACGTCGACCCAGTCAGTCATAGTCGGGACCAATAATAATATTCGATTGCTGTTGCTGGTTCGTTACAGATCCCGAAGCTCTCTCCTCTGTCTGGAGTCCTGGCGAGCTCCCTGCACATGACTCCGTGCTTCCGGTGCTGCCCGTAGGGAGCCTGCCTGTAAGGAAGATATTCATTGCACGAGCTTGATCGCCGTCATCGTAGGTCATGCGTGAGATATTCATATGAGGGTCAGGATCATAGCTCGCAGGTTCGCGCGCTCTAGATCGAAAGGTTCCAGATTCATCAAGTTGTCTCCCAGCAGAGGCACTGGCCAGGAAGGGTCCTGAACAGCGGCGTGTGGAAATTAGTAAGAAGGTATGTATTTCTGACACTTCCGATCGGGGACCTAAGGAAGTTCGAGTGTGGCTTGAGAACTTTTCTTGGGTCATCGTTATAGATGTTGACAGTGTTTTTCTTTTCGAACAATGGGAATCTGGCAGGAAGCGCTGAAGGACGTGGCAGACAATGGGCTCGAACAACACCTAGATATAATGTCTGAGAGGCGATGTGTATGCTGCTATGGGGAAACATGGGAGGGGCTTGAAATCTTTTCGACGAACGATAAGAAACGGGGAATATCATTAAATAAGTAGAACAGAAACCCTGCTGACATCAGGTCAATCTTCGATGAGCTATTAGCCAACCTACGATGGAGTCCGAGAGGAGTGGCTATATCGTCACCATGGCCCTGCCTGACCTTTGCCTACCTTTGTCATCGAGACCTCCGGAGGGTTCTTCGGTGACTAAACAAATAAGAGCTTGTGGCTACCAACTGGCAATGATTTAAAATCTTGGTAAACTCTGTGTGTCTCGAGTCACTTCAAACGGTCGTGCCAGTCCTCCGTGGACTTTCTCTTTGCTTGATGTTTAGAAGCATGCAGTATTGGTATATATATATCCGACCCGGGAAGTTTAAACCTCGAGCCGCGGTCCAGTGAGTGGCATTTATTTACCACCACCATGGTGCACAAGACACCATCGTAGCAGGATAATTGTACCCAAGAGACCATCAACCTATGGCAACGGCACATGTCTTTATTCAAATTCAACGTTCGAAGTTGTAGTAGCTACTGTATGGTTAGAGGTTGCAAAGTAGATATTGGCGGACACCCGCCCACGGTTCCTGCATTGGGCCAAATTCCGAGCCAAGCTGCGATCGCGACTCATTCAGAACGAATCGATGCATGTAGTCACTGAGAAAGCGTTGATGGACCAAGATCTGATTCACAAGCCAGACCGACAGTGTACTTCAATCCTCCTGGCACGGCGTACCGCAGGAGGTTGGTGAGAGCCCATCCAGAGCCCCAAACTATATATATATATATATTTATTTATCCACCGCGAAACGCTTGCTCTGATGCAATAACAACAATCGGACCAAGAACCATGTGAAACAAGGAGACACAGGCTTGAAGCGTGCCAGTACGATGGGAATATCCGCAACCGTCGGCATTACAAGGCACTGTGCTGAGAACCCTCCACCCAGCTTAAGGTCGAACCTCGAATGGGAAAATGTGGACCGAAATACAAGCAAACTTCCTGATTCTTTTAGGTGGTGTGCCGCAAGTCAAGGTCTCCCGGCTTCTCGAGTCCACCAACCAAGCTCTTCTCTGGATCCACTGTGGAAAGGCTCGTCATGAGAGGCGATAGCTTAGGCGCATCCAAGACACCATCAACGTTGTCAGTCGTCTGCTGCTCACCACTAATCACCCTCCTGATGCCACCTTGAGATTCCCCGTCTCTCGATCTGCCCCTATCCTTCTCGTCCACGGCGTTCCCTCCCACGCTACCGCCGCTTCTACCGCCGGTGGATCCCGCCTCGCCCGCTTCTTCGACGACTGGTAAGGTAGAGCCAGCTTGTCCATGGGATCGTTCGACGCTCGGACTTCTCATGGGCCCCAGAACGCGTTCAGGCATGGCCTGTTCGTTGCCGCCCTTTCTTTCACTCCTCTCCGCCTGCTTCGGTGCTTTCTCAATGGTCTTGTCCACAGGGCTTCGTGGTAGGCGATCCGAATGGCTGCTCCTCCTGATTGCGTCGAGGGATGTGGGGCCATCGACTGCCGAGAGAGGATGATCCAGGGATTGGTGTGCACGATCGGGCTCCAAGGCTTTCTTTCGCTCGGCCTCTTCCTCGGTGATGGTGATACCGGTAATAAAGTTGATGAACCGGTCTCCATAATTGTCCGGCGGCACGGGAGATATTTGCGCCTTAGGACTCGACAAGCCTTTCCAGAAATGCTCGAGGCGTTTGACAAAGCCATACTGCAGAATGAGTCAGCCCGGTACTGCTCCTCAGAGTTCGAGAAGAACAACTTACGTGAGTGAGACAGTCAATAATGCCAAGGTAGTAGATGACTTCACCAGGTTGGCCATATTCATGCGTTGCTTGGAAACCACCATCATCGGAGTAGAATATCCTGTCTTTCCGTTCGTCGTCCATCTCATCTGGCATCTTCGCTTGCACCATGCCCATCGGGACAGGTTTCTCTTTCTTCAACGTCAACCTCAATTGCTTCGCCTTGCGTGCGTTCTCCATTCTTGAAGGCGTTCGTGTGAGCGTATTGGGCATATCGCCCTCTGTCCTCTCACCACCCGGCTGGAAGACCTTGAGCATGTTCTCCCGCAGATTCTGCTCGTTTCCCTTTTCCAGATCATGGATGCCCACAAGCATTGAATAGTCCATGATGTGCAGACGCTGAAGTAATGAGACATCCCGCTTCATTTGCTCGATGAAGGCCTCTCTCTTGCCATGCCCAAGTTCGAGGTGAAGATTTCGCCTCTGCCAGTTTAAGTCTTTGAGCGTCGCGCGGGGATTTTTTGCTAGTTCTTCTTCTCGAAAATCACGTCCGATCGTGCTTCCCTTCAGATCAAACATCTGGTGGATGTCGCGATGTGGCGGAAAGAGATTGTTCATGACAACGAAATGGATCTTGCGCCCGTACGGAATCTTGACCCGATGTAAGCCATAAAATTGACTAATCAGTGTATTCGGGTTGTCAACCACATGCTTATAGTACGCTCGAAGAATCTTTCGCAGCAACTTGTGCTCCGCCTGGTGTATCGTTTTGATGATGTACTTGTAGTCACGAGAGAAGTAGAAGAAAGATCCGGATTTCCCAGGCGAGCCCAGTTCGGAGAGGATATATTTGGATGTCAGAGACATGAGGTAGTCGGCAGGATCGAGGCCGAAAATCGAGCGAAGATGCCTGAAAACCCAAGGAGAGTAGTCCTTGAATTTGAAGTCGTACCTTGCGGACGGAGTCAATTCGTTGCCAGTAATGTCAAAAGAAAATTTATGGCGCGCATCAAAATCAGCCTCTGTCAATTCTCGATCCATCTTCGCGTTTGTTCTCGAGACTGTGAAGCGGATGCCCGTCAACATGTTGTAGGCGGTCACCCAATTTACGTGACCCTGGTCGACTTTCGTGCCAACTATGACACGATCATCATCATCGTCCTCTTTCCGCTTTCTTCTACTCGCCCTTTTCTGACGTATTGCTTCTGTCCATCGCATCGCATCCTCGTCTGGAGGGTATTCATCAAGATGGGCATCCGATTGTAGAGTTCTCGTGTTGCGTCTGGCTAGTCCCATAGATGCACGCCGATTACGGGGTGGGTCTGTTGCAACAGGTGATATCCGTCCTGCCGCTGAAAGTGTCTCTTCTGATTGTCCAGCGTTGAAGGAAAAGTCGCGAGAAGGTCGAGAGGTAGTAGTCGAGAGCTTGGGTATCTGAAGGGTGTGTCTGTGGGCCAAACGTGGGAAAGCGGCTGAGGATGCGCCTTGGCTGGGGGAAGAGGAGATTGCGGGCGGGGAAGAGAGACGATTGGGTGGAAGTGGATTCGAGGGCAAGTTGAGCCCATCTTGCTGTGCGTCACTGGTTGAAGTCGCAGCTGTCGCATCATCCAGCGGACAAGTGTCAATTCGAGGGGAGTATTCACCGTTTGTCGCCGGTCTCTGCTTCGCCGATGCTTTGGTAGTCTCCTGATGAATTCCATTGATATAGCCATTGGGAAGGTATTCGTGCACAGGGGTTCTTTGTTGCCGCTCCTCCTGCAGAGAAAACCTTCCAGTATCAGCAAGGCGTCCTCTGGCGCTTCCTATCGAGTGTGCGCTTCCAGCTTTCGAATGCGACCTTTCCCTCCCACCATTTGTGCTTCCCGGCGGCGTGCCATTCGGCAAGGAGCCAAGGCTGTTGTTTTTGAGGCCGGTTAGAATCTTGAAAGGGTCTGGTCTATGATCTGGAAGTCCGCGATCTGGCCCGGTACCGTTCATCACAGCGTAGACACCCTTCAGGGTCTTCTCTTGACACTTTCGGGGTAGGTAGTTAGCAGAGGATGCAGCGCTGGCGGGAGTAGCAGAAACGGGGCCGTCGCTGGATAAAGCTGGCATGTCTGTTCATCAGTGCAGCCCGGTCGCATGAACGGGCCGATGCCTCTCACTTTCTCACGCCAGCCTTTCTCGTTTGTGGTTGATCGTGTCGGTTCGCATCAATGACTGGGGTCGAGAGGTACAGCGCTCAGACGCAACACAGGACACTGGACCTAGGGCTCTGTGATCAATATTCTGCCATCTCGAGGACATGAGATTAACGATAGTTAATTGGCAATGCTCTCCCTCCAGCATTGAGATTGCGCACGCAGAGCAATGCTCGCTGCAAAGGTTCGCCAAGCCTGCGCTAGCGCGGCGTTGAAGGAGCCCAGTTTGAGACCGCAGCTAGAGTTGGATGCCATGGGTCTTCTGCAGGCGGATTAATTACCCATCAAGCGGTACGGACTTTATCCGTCCTGATCACTTAGTTCCACCTGGGGGTTTCCACACGGTCCGCGGTAGATCTGGAGACCTCGCAATCTCTGACCCATTGGGAACACCCTGTGCGGATGAATCTAGAAAGTCGGTAGTCATCCTCCCGACAACAGAGCCGAGGCGCCGGTGACCATCACAAATGACGTCGTTCAACGCCTCCTTTTCAAGATTCAATAACCAGATGCATCGTCAACAAGAATGTATTCGACCGCCCTAAGCACATAGAGTACACCAGCAAGCTACCATATACGTCCCATGAAGCTACCCGAACGCCATCAAATAGACAATCATCACTTGGCGTCCATAGAACGCAACCCAATACATACGCGAACGCGACGAAGACCAGGGTACTTCGGATGGAGAGCCCCAACGTCATTCGCGATCCGGACGCGTTTTTGCCCTACCTGACTCCACCACCACCGGAGGCCCCTAGAGCAGATACAAGAAGGATGGGATCAGCTCATCAGAACAGCCTATGCAGCTGCCTCGGTCTTTTTGGGCGTTGCTGATTTCTTCGGTGTGGCCTTCTTCGCTGCTGATTTCTTTGGCGCGGCAGCCTTCTTTGTTGTGGGTGGTGCGGTTGCTTTCGTCTTGGTGACGCGTCCGGACTTGGTCTTGGTGAGTACTTTTGGAACATCAACAATAGCAGGTGCCTATGAACGGATCAATATACGGCTTCGCATACAAGGAACCAAGAAACGCACGGCGGTTGGGGTCTTAGCAGCCTTCTTGGCCCTTGGCTTGGCTGTGTTGGCCTTTGGCGTGGCAGCGGCAGTCTTCTTCGCAGCCGGTGCTTTCTTCGCGGTGGTAGCCTTGGTGGCAGTCCTCTTTGGTGGAGCCTTCTTGGTGGTAGTGATAGAGGGGGTAGCCTTCGGCTTAGTCTCCTTGGGTTCCTTCTGCCTCGTTATCAGCGACGCCGTGGAAAGGGACGGCCATGTTTTGGTTACGGACCTTGGGGGCAGCTGCTTTGGTTGCAGGTGGCTTGGCCTCCTTCTTCGCAAGCTTGACTGGTCCAGATGGGCCTTGAGAGATGCATGTGAGTCATGAATAACAATTCGGATGGTTGGGGACATAGGTTCAAATGCACGCGCTTTCGTTGCTGGGTGATTGCTTGGAGACGTACCTTTTGGTTGTGTGAAGTCGCCCTTCTCAGCACCCGACTTGAGAGCCTTGTTGAACATGACATCGAATGATGCCTCGGATGTGACAGTCAGGCCTTTGTTGTTTGCTTTGACATATTTCTTGATCGCTTGACGGCTATTGTGGGGGATGTGATCAGCCAGGTGCCCCGGAATACGAATGCGACCGTGAGAGCCCGAAGAAAATCAAAGCATGAGAGATTGGTGAAAAGTCTTACCTGCTGCCACTTCTGTCTTTGAGCTTCGAGAGAATACGCGTCAGTAACATTTTATACCCTTCGCCATCTCATCCACAACGCGTTGACGATGGGAGCTCGATTGCACGGCTGTAAGTCATTTGGCGAGCACGCCCCAAAGACCGCCCTGGCGCAAAGAGGATAGACCCACATTAAGTATAGCTTCCTTGATCATATCTGTTGACTCGAATCAGCAATGATACGCGACCTAGGAAGTACATCGTCCGAAGCACTCCGACAGCGTTGCGAGCGACAAGGTGTTGCGACGTACCTTTGTATGAGGCATGAGCGGGGGTGGCAGCAGCCTTTTTGGGCGCAGCTGGGGCAGCTTTCTTCGCAGGCATTTTGAATTTTGGGGATCACGATGTTGAGGGAGTGGATGGTCGAGTAGTAGTCGGTGCGAATCAGGCAATTGAGTGTTCGGATCCTGGTGGGTAACGTTGGAGGGTAGATCAAACAGGGACGCGCGCAGAGACAAGTGGGGAGTCTCTGTTTATACCTGGGCTAACGTCGGAGTTGATCTGGGCTGCCTTCCGCCGGGCTAACGTCAGGCTACTGCCGCCGCTCCTCTATTCTCATTGGTCCGTGGCTGCTCTGATCACATGAGACCCCTTCTTCCTCCACCTCCACCTCCATCCGCTGTCTCCTCTCCAAGGATTCCACACGCCCAGCACCGCCCGTTCCGTCGGCGTTCACTGGCATTGCCTGCTACTCGAAAGAGTGACTGTGGGACGTCAACATCGCGCATAGCTATCCGAATCGGTCCCAAGATCATATGTGGAATTCTAAAATGCATGCTGCTGGTCCTCTCGCACTCTACTCTTCCCGAAGTCATGGGCCTTGCATCCTGGTGAACAGAGCTTAATAGGAGCTCATAGCACCCGTCCTTAGGACAGAAAATGAGAAAGTTGTCAGGCAGTGGCACCGCAGCCAGTCTTTAATCAATCAAGTGTGCTCATTATCGGGCCGTGCAAAACCCTCAAGTGGTGTATTTCCCTCGTGCAAGCTTCACAATCCCTTTGCGTTCTGGAAATCGCATCATACCTGCGATGTTGAGATCCCATGTTTCTTGTTGAAGTTCCAGCAACACTGTGATCTGGTGCTCTCGAAGGTCGATTTCCAGCTCCGGCCGATTTCCTGGTCTGGATTTTGCTTGGCGACCCGAGCTGCCCCTCAGGTGCTGGAAAGTGATTGCCTCTGATCCCAACCACACCGTCCAATTTGACTATTCGACCTCTCTGGATAGTGGTGAGCGTGCATACGCGTACTGGTCCGGGTCAGCTCCCAAACCCTGGACTTGGTGGTGGAGGAAGGATCACGAGGAATGCGAAAAAGGATACTGGAAGTGGCACGTCACGTGAGCGGGAGATCCGCCAGTTCTTGGCAGTCTTCGGCACGCTGATGCATCAGTTCGACAGACACAGACGTATCTATTGTTAATCATTCCGTCAAGATCCTCGATTGGATTTGGGATGGTTTCTATGACGAAAGAACAATTTCCTTCGAGCACAGTCAGCTGTATGGAGAACGCCATTGACTTAGCACTCGAACGCCTTGCTAGTTTGGTGAATCTCGTGAGCATTATTTCCACATTTGAACGCCCCTGCAGACTCCGTGCTAATCTAGGCATTCATTTTCGGTTTCGCCTTCGCCTCCTTTTTTGCTTTCTCATTCTCCTTCTTCCTTTTCTTCTGCTCTGCCAACTTCTCCTCGTGCTTCCTCTTCACCGACGCCTTCTGCTCCTCAGTCTTCCCCATCGGCTTGAAGAAGCCTTCCAGCCGTGCTTGTTGTGCTGTCTTCACGTTTCTCTGCAACTTCTGACCGCCATTTCTGACTCGATCCTCATTAAAGCCTTTCTCTCCAACCAGAAATCTGACGAGACCTTCGACATCAGGTGCATCCCATGTGAAGTTGCATGCGTCGTGATCTGCAGGATGTACATCTGGGTTGAAGAATAGCTCCCGTGCTTCCTTGTACGGCCAATCGTCGGGAATAGTGTACCTCTTCTTGGGGTCCTTTTCGATAGATGCGACAACCTCTTCGAGCGATCCGTGTTCTCGAATAAGCTTGAGCGCAGTGTTAGGTCCAACTTTGGGAATCGGGTCGACATAATCGCAGCCTAGTAGTATGCAGAGGTCGATGAACTAAGGACCGTGAGTCATCAGAGAAGGAAAGAAAGGAAGAAATCTCACTTGCTTCCGATCCATGCTCAGGCCTTCGAGCACACGGTCCAGGTGGATTTCTTGAATTGGCTCTTTCCGCTGCTCTGCATACGTGAGATGTCTGAGCAGTATCGGCGAATCAAAACAGAGCGTGTCCATGTCTTCGGAAGCAGCAGCGTATACCTTCCCAGCTCTTGCCAATACTGCACATTGTGCTTCTGCCTCAGTTGGCGCATCAATGAAAGGTATGCCCATCAGCTTCAACAGCTTCTTGCATTCCTCGTTGTGCTCTCGCGTGACTCTGACTGTCCTTCTGGAGAACTTCTCCACGTCTTCAGCCGTGCCTGTCTCCTTGGCCTCCTCGTGTGCTTCTGATGCTTCGTGCTTGCGCGCGAATCGTTTCGCAAGTTCTCCAGACTTCAATTTCGGTGGTGCGCCATCGAAGACGTAGAGCGGTTTGATGCCATTGTCGACCATTCGGAGGGTACGGTAAAACATGCCCAACAAGTGTGAAGTCGTTTCGCCAGTTTCAGACATGAGTTGTTGGCCATCGGAACGAACTGCAATCAGGAACGAATAAATGCTCATGGATCTGTACGCAAGTAAGCGCAAGGACCTGTTTGAAGCATCTTAGTCCTCACGCATCCTAAAACGTCGTCAGCACAAGTCCATTAATAGGCATGTATCCACACTCACGATCGCAACCTTCCGCCCAAATTGGTTCTTGATCTCGCCTGCCTTGATGGCATCTGGAGCTTCCTCCTGGATAACCTTGGCCAATTCTTAGTAGTGTTGTCAGCACTTTCACTGATTGTGGAGGTTTATCGAGGCAAAACACTCACGTTTAATACCCATCGTTGCGACGAGCCGTGGTTATAGCTCAGGTCAGGTCAAGGTATGGACAGGGTTCGAGAAACTGAGGCACTCTCGCGTGCCGGTGACGCGCATCGGAGGTTGGGGTAAAAGAGCGTGTCAAAAAGCTTGGCATACGAAATGGAAATTGGTGTGAAGTCGAGTGTCTAAAATTTGAGCTCTCAAGGCTCAGGCCTCTTAAACACTGCCCGTGACCTTTGGACGTCCCCTATTCTCGAGGGCTCCAGATTTGCATAATTATCTCTTATACTAAATCAGAATGTCAAGCTTTCGTAGCTCTCGAAGTAGCTAGCTGACAAGCCAAATGTAGCGTGGTTTAACGACTTTTGTAGCATGACTCCGTACCAGTATCTCTCCGTGTCATCCGGAGGTGGAAGCGCGCATACGGAGATTCGCCCCAATCATAATTGTATGATTAATTTGGCTAACCTGAGACTATCTTTAGAAACCTAGGGACGCATTGAGTGTTCGACTGATCATGTTTCGAGGTCGGGGGTAAGCAATTCGGGTAGCAATTCGGAGGATAACCGGAGCTTGTCGGCGATCTATCCGAACGTTCCGAGAATCTCCAATTGTCGGCTTCTTCTCGAATATGCGGGGTTTAGATTTCTCGGCTTGCTCCTTGTTTCTCTTCGTGCAATCAAGTTGAATTTTTATATGCTTTAGGAGTCGCAATTTTATTGCAAGCGTCTTACTTCCTACTCATAGACTGTTGAGTATTCCCCCATATTGACCACTATTGCGATCTAAGATGAACCGAACGATCGTACAGCATACCTGCAGACGCCTTGCCTCGTCTAGAAAGTCCATAGATATTGGACGGAGATATGCTCATGCGCCTGCGGTCTTCGACTGGCAGGACCCACTCAAGTCAGCAAATCTGTTTACCGAGGATGAGCTTGCGATACAAGAAACAGCACATTCGTATTGCCAGGAGCGGATGCTACCCCGAGTACTAGGTGAGTCGTCGACCTTTTGGGACGAAGCATCCGGCTGATACTATTACATAAGATGCCTACCGTGAAGAACATTATGATAAAAACATTTTAAAGGAGATGGGGGAGCTCGGTCTCCTTGGTGCCACCATCAAAGGCCATGGATGTGCAGGCGTCAGCAGTGTCGCTTCAGGGCTCATTACACGGGAAGTGGAGAGGGTGGATTCTGGTTACAGATCGGGCATGTCCGTGCAAAGCTCCCTTGTCATGGGTGGCATCGACGAGTTTGGAACGCAGGAGCAGAAGGACAAATACCTGGAGCCGCTTGGCCAGGGCAAGATGATCGGTTGCTTTGGACTCACAGAGCCAAATCATGGCTCAGACCCTGGCTCTATGGAGACGACAGTAAAACCGCATCCATCCAAGGAGGGGTACCTCTCGATATCAGGAGCCAAGACTTGGATCACCAATTCGCCCATTGCTGATCTGTTTCTTGTATGGGCGAAGCTGCAAGAGACAGGCAAGATACGGGGCTTCCTGATAGAGAAGGATCAATGCCCGCCTGGAGCACTCGAGGCTCCACCATTGAAGAACAAGAATGGCCTTCGCGCCTCTATGACCGGCATGATACAGCTCGACGAATGTCCAGTACCGACGGCAAATATGTTTCCCAACGTGGAAGGACTAAGGGGTCCTTTCAGCTGTCTTAATTCTGCTCGATTTGGTATCGCGTGGGGAACGATGGGCGCCCTCGAAGACTGCATTAGCAGGGCCCGAGAATATGCCCTTGAGAGGAGGCAATTTAAAAACAATCCCATTGCTAAGTATCAGCTTGTACAGAAGAAGTTTTCCGACGCTGTGACTGATGCAGCTTATGGGATTCTGGCTGCGACTCAAGTTGGCAGACTCAAAGACCAAGGCCTGGCGGCCCCAGAGATGATCTCTATGATCAAGAGACAAAATTGTGACAGAGCTTTAACCAACGCCAGAACGTAAGACATCACACTTCACTGTTAGCGACTCGATACCTCAACTGACGATCACATAGCTTGCAAGAGGTATTTGGAGGTAATGCTGTCAGTGACGAGTATCATATTGGAAGACATGTTGCAAATCTCTTTGTCACTCAAACATATGAGGGCCAGAGCGACATCCACAGTAAGAAGACCACTCAGCGGCTCGTACTTGAATTGCAGACTAATTCCCTTCCTCAGGCTTGATACTTGGCAGAGCCATCACCGGCATCCAGGCGTTTGTTTAGGGGCTCTTTCACTATTGGAATAATCTTGTTTAGCGTAGAAGGCATAGTCGAATCTCACGGCGACATCTTGTTCATACCGTGCGCGATTTGGTTTTTCGGACTTCGGTAGGTATTGAGCATATGTCAGGTGAGCGTCGGGTGTCAGGATATGAGCACGTTGACTGAACGGTAATTCCCTTAGAAAAGGTCCGCCTTAGGCTTAAGTCAAAGAATGACAAGGTGACATAAATCGAAGATCTGAGCAAGCAATCAAAGAGACTCGGAGAGGATGACGACCGCTTGTGTGGATTGACATCATTCTGGTTGTCGGGTTGTGCAATATGATGCAGCTCTTGTGCAAGCACTAGAACTGTCTTGTATGAGGATAGCCTCGTGGTAGGAATTCCTGTACGACCAAGTAATTTGATTAGCACAATTTGATTAGCACTGTATATGGAAAGTATAAGAGTTTA